>PDWJ01001319.1_pt1 | contig 31114 bp, 23 predicted proteins | sample 1430881 | NCBI WGS metagenome assembly PDWJ01 (sample SAMN01162460, study PRJNA174530) | Oral metagenome, whole genome shotgun sequencing project. | biome: Marine environment; feature: Marine mammal; material: Swab sample of the gingival sulcus; isolation source: swab sample of gingival sulcus...
CAAAAAGACGCCCATCGCCATCATCGCCGCCAGAATCGTCACCTTCTTCAACATGTCTGTGCTCCTTCGTGCCGGGCTGTGTTTCGCGTACCCCTGGTCATTTAGCAAAATGCGGGCCACAGCTAAGCACGCTCGTAACTAATTGATTTTACTGTTGAATTGGCCGGTGTCGGTTTCCTGATTGCTCTCGACCGCCGAATGCATGTGGAGTCGACCCCACATCCTTGCCTCATACGACGCGCTTCTTTTTCTCACGCATTTGAATTTAAATGGCTTTTCCCTTTGTGTGGAGTCTGCTCCACAGGCGACAGCGCGGTGTGGAGAGGACGCCCCTGGGCTGCCGAAGTCCTGACCCGCGAAGGCTTGAGCGGCGCTCTTGGATTAGCGCGCTTGGATCAGCGCGCTTGGATCAGCGCGCTTGGATCAGCGCTCTTGGATCAGCGCGATCTTGAGCACGTAGCGGGTCGTGGCGTCGGAGAAGACGCTCACGAGGTGATCGCCGCGCTCGATGACCGAGTGCTGAGTCTCGAAGACGTTATCCCTGCCGGCGCGCTCGAAGAGGTCACCGGCGGTGGTGTTGTCCTTCGAGAGCAGGAAGCGGTACTGGTCTGCGCAGCCGGGCTCGAACCAGGAGACCTCGATCTCGGTCCCTGGGAAGCGTGGTGTGACCTCGGGGTCGAGGAAGAGCTTGACCTTGATCTTCCAGTCGCCGGCAGGCGTCTCGACGATCACCTTGCGGCTGCCGGGGAAGGCGCCCTCGACGTAATGGCCTTCGTCGAGGTTGCAGCCCGCGAACTGCCCTTGGCAGACAGGGTAGACGCCGCCGCAGCGCAGCTCTTCAGCGTCGCCGATAAAGGCGGCCTTGGAGGTCGCAGGGAAACAGGCAGCAGCGAGCGACGCACAACACACCACGAGGGTCGAGAGCAGTAGGCGCTGAAGCATGACCTTAGTGTAGGCGAGGGGTGGGGCGGGCGACAACTCTCGATCCGTCTTCTCGATGCTGATCATCGGCAACTGTCTGGCGGTTGATCTGACCTGCCTCGCGCCGGGCATCTAGGGTTAAGATGGCAGCGATGGAGCGAAGACGTTTTTTGCGCTTCGTCGCCGCCGCTGCGACCACGCCGCTTTGGTCGCAGGGCGCCGGCTGCGCCAAGAAATCGGCGAAGAAGCAGAGCATCCTCGCCAAGGCCGGACTCGCCGCACCTCGCCGCTGTCGGGTCAAGCCCCGCAACAAGGGGCCAGGGCGCGTGCTCGACGCCAAGCAATGGGCCACCTTGGAAGCTGCCTGCGAGCGCCTCTACCCGGGCGACGGTTTATCGGCAGGTTCATCCGCATCGGCAGGTTCATCGGTTGGCGCTCGCGACGCGAAGGTGATCAACTTCATCGACGCCCAGCTGACCCAGCCTCCCGTGACGTCGTTCACGCCTTTGCTCCAGCTCGGCGCGATGCAGCTCGATCGGCTCGCGCGCAAGGAAGGCAAGCCCTACGCCCAGCTGACGCCGCCGCGGCAGGACGCGCTGCTCTTGCGGGTGCAGCGTGGCCGCCTTGGTCGCTACAGCGGGCAGCGCTTCGTCCGCATCCTCTTGGCGCTGACGCTGGAGGGCTTGTTCGGTGACCCGATCTACGGCGGCAACCGCGACGGCGTCGGGTGGAAGAGCATCGGCTTCTCGCCTCAGCGCCCAGCGCCTCGTTGCCCCTGGGGTGGCGTCGCGGATGACCGCGGGGCGCCGACGAAGGGCGGTGGCGCATGAGCGCCGCAGATAAGGCCGGGGCGCTCGAAGAAGCGCCGAAGCGTTGGTCGACGCCCGTGGGGCCGGACCTCGAGAGAGCGGGGCGCATCGACGCGCTCGTGATCGGCAGCGGCGCTGGGGCGGGCCCCGTGGCGCTCGAGCTGGCGCGCGCTGGCTACAAGGTCTGTGTGCTGGAGAAGGGCCCTTACTACGATCAGCGAGACTTCGTCTATGACGAGATCCGGTCCTGTCGGCGCGACTTCTTCGTGCCGATGCCGAGCGACGAGCCCCACGTGGTGGTGCGCCGCGGCCGCCCGGCCAAGACCGTCGAGGGCTGGACCGCGGCGGCCGTGGGCGGCGGCACCGTCCAGTTCGCCGGCCTGACCTATCGAATGCACCCCTCGGATCTCGACCTCGCGACGCGGCTGGGGAAGGTCGAGGGGGCCGAGCTTGCCGACTGGCCTTTGACCTGGGCCGAGCTCGAGCCCTACTACGAGCGCGCCGAGATCGAGCTGGGCATCTCTGGCGACGTCTCGGGCAACCCCTTTGAGCGTCGGCGCCGCCCGCTGCCCCTGCCGCCGCTGCGAGACAACGGCTTCGCCAAGCTGATCGATGTCGCCTGCAAGAAGCTAGGCTTGCACGCCTACCCGACGATGCGCTCGATCCTCAGCCTGCCGTGGAACGGCCGGGCCGCGTGCCGCTACAGTCACTTCTGCGCCAACTACGGCTGCGAGACGGGCGCCAAGTCGTCGATCCTCGCGGCGCTCTGGCCCAAGGCGCTGGCCACGGGAAACTGCCAGATCAAGCCGAAGTGCATGGTGCGGCGCATCGAGACCAACGACGCGGGCTTGGCGACGGGAGTGCGCTACTTCGATCCGGCGGGGAAGGAGCGCCAGGTCACGGCGAAGCTGGTGATCGTCGCCTGTTCGGCGCTGGAGAGCGCGCGGCTGCTCTTGATGTCGAAGGGTAAGGCCCACGCTCAGGGGCTCGGCAACGCCAACGGGCTGGTCGGGCGCCACCTGATGTTCACCGGCCTCGGCACTGGGGCCGCCGAGTTTGACCGCAGCGACGCTCGGATCCAGGCGATCGACTTTCGTGAGCCCTTCGTCAATCGCTCGTTTCAGGACCTTTACCTCTACAAGGACGGCGCCGCTGAGCGCAAGGCGGGCACGGTGACCTTCATCCTGCCCCACGGAAACCCGATCTTCACCGCTGAGCAGCTCGCCACCCTTGGCCAACCTGGGGGCCTGCGCTGGGGCCAGACGCTCAAAGATGCGGTGATGCACCACTACCAGAAGGCGCGGGTGCTGGAGTTCGAGATCCTCGGCGAGAGCTTCCCTATCCCCGGTCGCAGCGCCGAGCTGGATCCACAGGTCAAAGACCGCTTCGGCCTGCCGGTGATCCGCTACGAGGGCGCGGCAACGCATCCGGAGGATCGGAGGGCGAATAAGGCGCTGGTCGACCGCGCCCTCGACGTCTTGCGGGCGATGGGCGGAAAGCACGTACACGCGACGCGGCGAGACCAGGTCACGCCCTGGCTGCAGTGCGGCACGGCGCGCTTCGGAAACGATCCGCAGACGTCGGTCTTGGACAAAGACTGCCGCGTGCACAGCGCCCCCAACGTCTTTGTCACCGACGGCAGCTTCATGCCCACCTCCGGGGGGGTCGCCCCGACCCTGACGATCCAAGCCAACAGCTTTCGTGTCGGCGACCGGATCATCGCGCTGGGCAAGGCGGACATGCTCGACAAGAAGGCCAAGTAGGGCGAGCGAGCGATTGGCGAACGAGCGATTTACTTCGTCCCCGCGGAGAACTCGAGCCAGACGCCGAAGGCGTCTTGGGGGGCGACCCAGAAGCTGCGGCCGAAGAGCCCGTCGCTCACCTTATGCTCTTTGCCTAACCCCTTGTCGACGATGGTCTTGGCCTTCGCCAGGTCAGCGACCTTGATCGTCAGCCCGATGATCGCGCCATCGCCTCGTTTCTCGGCAAAGGCTGCGACGATCCCTCTCGTCGTGGCGCCCTTGGGCTCGGCGTCGAGGAGCACGATGAAGCCCTTGCCGGCTCCGACGACAACGCCCTTGGTGCCCAGGTGATCGCTGACGACGACGCGCTGCTTGCCCAGCTGGATCGTCTGGTACACCGCGCGGGTCTTGGTGACGCTCTTTGTGACGAGATAGACCGCGAGGGTGCCCTCGGCGGTGTTGGCTTGAGCGAAGGACTTCGCGCGGACCTGTGGATTTCGAAGCTTGCGCAGCAGGAACCTGCGCAGGCTCGGTCGATAGGTGATGAAGAAGAAGGGATCGCCAGGCAGGGGCTTCGGCTTGGCGAAGAAATAAGTATGCCACATCGTGCGATCGCCGGAGAAGCCCGGTGACCGGATCCGACCGGGCAACGGCGGGCCCACCGGGACACCGACCTTGCGGAGGAAGGTCGAGGTGCGCTGAAAGGACGCGGCGACGAGCACGAAGAACATCGCGCCGCGCCGATGCTTCTTTACGAAGCCTGCGACGCCAGCGGCCTTCTTGGCGTCGTCGTAGGTCAAGAGCTCGAGGTAGGTGCTGTCGCCGAAGTAGAAGTTGACGTTCTGGATCCCGTTGGGCAGCCGCCCCGGCTGTGGTTTGGAGAAGCCGAGCTTGGTGTAAGCCGCCCGCGCCTTGGGCAGGTCGTCGACGACGACGCCGACATGGTCCAGCCCTCGTTCGCCCCCCAAGAGGTCGCCTGAGACGGTCGGTGGACGCGGCGTCGGTCGCCGCCTGGGGTTGGCTGCTTTGGTCTTCGGGGCCGGGGGCTCGTCGACGTCGTCTCGTGGGCAGCCAGATAGACAGAGCGTGGCCGCCAGCACAAAGGTAGTGGTGCGAGCGCGGGGCATCAGTAGATGAAGACTTCGGCTGTGCCGCTGGGCTGGTTGGTACAGTGGGGCGGGGTCTGGGTGTCACAGCCGATGGTCACGCCGCCGGCGACCAAGAGCCAGCCCGAGGGGAGCAGCGTCGCGCTATGGCCGGCGCGCTCTTCGCGGAGCAGCGGCCCCAGGTCTTTGGTCGTGATCGTCGCCTCGCCGACCAGGATCGCCTCGACCGTGCGGGTCGGCGAGCCAGCTACGCCGAGGGTGTAGCCGCCAACGACGAGCACTCGGCTGTCGCCGAGGAGCGTCGCGCTATGGGCCCAGCGAGCCAGACGCAGCGTCTCGACCTGTCGGAGCGTGTTTGCGTTCGTGTCATAGCGCTCGATGATCGCCGTGGCCTGTCCGCCGTTGCTCAGCCCACCGATCAGCAGCACATCGCCGTCAGGGAGCAGCGTCGCGGTGTGCAGCGCTCGCGCCGCCGTTAGCGTCGGGCCGGGGAGCCAGCGGGCGCCGTTGGGCTTGAGCAGCTCGGTGCTCGCGAGCGCGTTGCCCTGACCGTCGTAGCCGCCGCTGACAAAGAGCGTGCCGTCGGGGAGGCGCGCGAGGGCGAAGTCGCGCCGCGCTGTCTCGAGCTGGGGCCGCATATCGAGGCGCCCCGCGGAGTAGAACTCGACTCCTCCGATCACCTGGCTGTCGCCGTCGGTGGCGCCGCCGACCAGCGCCACGGTCTCTCCGCTGCGCACGGCGGCGTGCCGGGCTCGTACCTGCGTCAGGGAGGCCCCGGCGAAGAACCCCAGCGTCCCCGCGTCGAAGACCTCGACGTCTGGGATCGCCGCGCTGCCGGCGCCGCCGGAGAGCCCGCCCGCGAGCAGCACGTTGCCGCTCGAGAGCTCTGTAGCCGTATGGCCCACGCGCCCTTGCGTGGGGCAGCGGGCGACCGCGCTCTGAGCGCAGTCGACGTGCTCGAAGCGCAGCGAGGTCGTGTCGAGGAGCTCCGCTTGCGCCAGCCCGGAGGGGGGGTGAGGGTCGCCTGGCCGCCAGCTGGCGTCGGTGACGCCACCGAGCAAGAGCAGCCTGTCCTTCACGGCGGTCGCGCTATGGAAGGCTCGCGGCGCGATGAGCGCACCTTCTCTCCCCCCGCTCGGGCTCTGGGGCGTGCGAGAGAAGCGCTCGAGCCGCCCCATGTAGAGCGTGATGGCGTTTTCGCCCTCCTCGATGGTCAGCGGCCCCGTGCGCCCGCGGCTGAACGCGTTGCCTTCAGGGCCGAGCCCGTCCACGGTCAGCACCTGGCCGGAGCCTGTCGGGATCTCTGTGAGCGTGCCGCGCCCCGCGCCAATCGGGACCTTCACGGGGCCGACCAGACCGTCGGGGCCGTCGACGCGGAGCTGCACAAAGGCGGCGATACCGACCAGCGGCTCGTCGGCGGCCTCCGGGGAACGAACGATGGTGACCTCGAGCGACCCGACGTTGGACCGGCAGCCTCCCGCGACCATGGGCGCGAGTAGAGCGAGCGAGGCTAGGGCGAGTCGAAGGTTCACGGTGTGGGGTTCACGGTGTGGTTTGAGGTTTGGCTTGAGGTTCACGGCTTGGCTTGGCCTAGTTGGCCCAGCTGACGTGTGCGTCGACGACATCTTTGCGGGTGGCCAGCGGGATCACCACCGCAGCGCCGACTACCGCGCCAGCGATCGCCCAGACGTACCATCGCTTGTACCATGGTTTCTCTGCCGGCGGCGGTGCCACGCGCTTCGGCACGAGATCGACCTTCCGGCTGGTGGGCTGCGTCGCAGGTGCCGGAAAGTGCTGCTCCAGCCCCCTGCGCAGCTTGGCGCCAAAGCTCTTGGCGCGTGCCAGCGCGTCAGCGTCGCTGGCCGTGAGGGTGAGCGCCTCGACCTCGCCGTAGCCCCCGCTCGTTGCCAGCTGGAGCGCTCGCAGCACGACCAGGCCGCCCTCGCCGCGGGCGCCGGCGACGACCAGCGCGCGACGACCATGAGCGAGCTTGGCGAGGGCTCGCGTGATCAGCGCTGGGCGAGGGATCGGGGCGCTGGGGCGTTTCGTCTTCGCTTCGGCGAAGGCGGCTCTGACCTGCGGTCGGTAGTGAGCGTCAGGAGCCAACGTCGGATCGAGGTGCAGCGCCTCGGTGAAGGCGGTCCTCGCGAGGTCGGGGCGGGCGCGGTTGAGGGCGACGACGCCGCGCAGCAGCTCGACCTGCGCCAGCGGCGTCGGTTCGTAGAGCTCGACGAAGCCGGAGCGGAGGATCGCGCGTGCCTCGTCGAGCTTCTGCTGCGCGAGGGGGTGGTCGAGGGCGAGCATCGCTTTACGCGCCAGCTCTAGCAGCACAGCTGCGCGCGCGATCACGCGGGCCGATGTGTCCTGTTGCCTCAAAAGCGGCGTTAGGGCGCTCAGCGGACGCGTCCCATAGCGCTCCGAGGCGCCCACCTCGCCGACCACCGCGGCGACCAGCTTGGCCGCCTCAGCGGTCGTCTGAGTCACCAAGAGCAGCTTGGGGTGCGCTGCTGGCGCGCTTGGCGTTGGGCGTGAAGCTGTGTCCCGCCGAGTCGCCGGCGCGGCGCTGGCGAGGTAGGGCAGGGCGATCACGATCAGGGCGGATGTTAAGCGCATGACCTCGCCCGAGGAGCGGGAGCGATGACGCTCAGGGGTTGGGATCGGTGTGGCATTTGGTGTTGATCATATCCACTGGGTGGCACCGCTCCCATGGGGGCGCGGCGTCATGGGTCCAGGCGCCCTTGTCCGGGATCACGAAGCCGGCGTCGCCCTGGGACGCGATCGCCGTGCCGCAGACCGGCACCTCGAGGATTGGGTAGTTCTTGGCGTTGGAGTGGATAAAGATCGCGGCGTCATCGCGGCCGGCGGCCTTGGGCTTCCACGTTATTCGGATGGAGACCGCGTTGTTTAGTCCGGGGAGGACCTCTTTGGTTTCGACCTCTGGTTCGCTCATGGCGCAGCGATCGTCGCCCTTTAGCACGACCTTGTCGATCACCAGCTTCGCCTGGCCCTTGGTGCAGTTGGTGATGAGCACCGCCATCTCGCGGACGTCACCATTGACGGGTTGATCGAACACGGAGAGCCAGCCGAGGTCCGGGCAGATCTGTGGCTGCTTGCAGTCGTACTTCTCCCAGCCGCGCTGCTCGGCGGGCCCAATGCCGTTGGCGGGGCAAGGCAGGAGGTCCGTATCGTCCGTTGAGCAGCCAGTCATGAGCGTCAGCCCAAGACTGAGCGCCAAAACACCCGTGCTGCCCCCAAAACCCCTGCCCCCAACACCCCCGCCCCCAATACCCCTGCCCCCAATGCCCATGCTATGTCGCATGCCATCCTCCAATACCGCGCTGGTTTCTAGACCAGGCGTCTATGTGCAGGTCAGTCCCTCTTGTTTTCCATCTCATGCTTATTGTCCAGCTCATGCTTGCTGAGCAGCATGTAGAGGTATTTTCGGTCGATCCCCGCCTCCCGGGCGGCGCGCGCGACCTTGGCGTCGTTGCGGGCCATCAGCCGCTTGAGGTACTCGCGCTCGAAGCGCGTCACGAGCGCCTCCTTGGCCTCCTTGAAGGGGCGCATGTAGTCTGCGGTGAGCTTGAACTCCGTGCTCACCGCGCCCGGGCCTCGCATCTCAGTGGGGAAGAGCGCCGGGTCGAAGGTGTCGAAGCCCTCGAGGTAGCTCGCCCGCTCGAGCAGGTTGCGCAGCTCGCGCACGTTCCCCGGGAAGGTGTGGCCCTTCAAGCGCTGTCGCAGCGCCTTGGGCAGCCCCTCCCAACGCGAGTCGTCGAGGAAGGTGTTGGCCAGCAGCGGGAGGTCTTCGAGCCGATCTCGCAGCGGCGGCAGCTCGAAGGTTACAACCGAGAGGCGGTAGTAGAGGTCTTCGCGGAAGCGCCCCTCGGCGACCTCGGCGCGGAGGTCTTTCTTGGTCGCGGCGACCACGCGTAGGTCGAGCTTGATCGGCTTATGGGAGCCGACGCGTGTGATCTCTCGCTCGTCGAGGGCCCGCAGCAGCTTCGGCTGCACGTCGAGGGGGAGGTCGTCGAGCTCGTCGATGAAGAGCGTCCCGCCAGCGCAGACCTCCAGCGCTCCCTGGCGCTGCCGTGTGGCACCCGTGAACGCGCCCTTCTCATGACCGAAGAGCTCACTCTCGATCAGGTTCTGGGAGATCGCGCCGCAGTCGACGACGACGAAGGGTTTTTCTTCGCGGCCGCTGCCGTCGTGGATCGCCCGCGCCACCGCGCCCTTACCCGTGCCGGTCTCGCCGGTGATCAGGATCGTCGCGTCGGTGGGGGCGATGCGCTCGAGGAGGGCGAAGATTCGCCGCATCGGCGCGCTGCGGCCGACGAGTGGACCGAAGCGATCGAGGCCGGATGGCTCGATGCTGACGCCCTCGTGAACGGCCCGCAGCTTGAATAACACCTCGCCAGCGCGCAGCTCCATCCCCGGCCGCAGGAAGGCCTCGACGATGCGCGCATTCTCGAGGAAGGTGCCATTGGTGCTGCCGAGATCGCGCACCTTCCAGCCGGATGGCTCGCGGAGGATCTCGAGGTGATGACGAGAGACGGTGGCGTCCACCACCGCGACGTTGTTGTCGGGGCCCTTGCCCACAGTCGTGTGATCGGTGAGCTCCCAGCTCTTGCCGGGGTCCGGGCCTCGGAGCATCTCCAGTCGATACGACTGCACGGCGAGGGGGTGGGCCTCGCTGCTGCCGATCAATCGGGTCGCCTGGCTGCCGGCCATCGTCGATGGGCTCCTCGCGCTCTTAGCGGTTGCCTTGAAGCTTGGCCAACGCAAGGCGCGCCTCGTTGTATTTCGGGTTGGCCTTCAGCGCCGCCTTGAACGCCGCGATGGCCTGGGCCTTCTCGTTGCGCTCCTCGTGGATCTTACCGAGGTGATAATGCGCCTCAGCCATCTCCGGGCGCAGCTTGGCCGCTAGCCGGTAGGCTGCCATCGCCGCCTCCCGCTTGCTCGTGTTGTAGAGCACGAAGCCGCGGTAGTAGTGGGCCGTCGCGTTCTTCGGCGCCTGCTTGGCGACGAACCGAAGGTGCTTTAGCGCCTGCTTGTAGCTGCGCAGCCGCGCGTAGGCGAAGCCCAGCGCGATCCGCGATCGGATGTGCTTGGGGCTATGCTTCAGCGCCTCGAGGTACTCCCCGATCTCGAGCTGGGTCTTACCCATGCGGAAATAGACGTCGCCGATCTTGTAGGAGGCCTCCGCCGCGAGCCGCGGGTCCGCCGCCGCCGCCGCGCGGTAGGCCTTGATCGCCTTCTTTCGCTCGTCTTTGGCGTGGTAGGCCTCGCCGAGGCGGAACTGGGCACCGGCGTGCCGCTTGTCGATGGCGACCGCGCGGGAATAGTGCTCGATCGCCTTCTTTTTCTTGCCCATCGCGAAGAGCAGCTCGCCGTAGTTGAAGTGGATGTCGGCGTTCTTCGACGCGACGGCGAGGGCCCGCTTGTACTGGGCGATGGCCTTGTCGGTCTTGCCCTTGGAGGCATAGAGCTGCGCTAGCACGAGGCGCGAGAGGGCGTCCTTCGGCGCGGAGCGGACGGCCGCCTCGAGCTGGCGGATGGCCCGCGCGGAGTCGCCCTGATGGGCTAGAGTCAAGCCCATCACCCGCCGCGCGTGGCTGTCGCCAGGGCGCAGGGCGAGCGCGCGTTTGAGCGCCATCCGGGCCGCCATCACCTTCCCTTGAAGCATATAGGCTTCGCCAAGGAGGCGATGAGCGTCGGCCATCGATGGGTTGATCGCGACCGCCGCCGAGAGGCGCTTGATCGCCTCTGGCAGGCGTCGGGCTTTCAGCAGGGCGACGCCCTGGTTGAAGATCGCTGGCGCATACTTTGGGGTGAGCTTCAGCGCCGACGTGAAGTGCTCGAGCATCTCCTGCTTACGCCCGAGGCGCCCAAGGACGACGCCGAGGTTGTTATGCGTGCGGGTCAACCGCCGCTTGCCCTTCTGCCGCTTGATCGCCTCGATGTAGGCCACCTTGGCTGGCTGCAGCTGGCCCATACGGTAGTGGCAGACGCCCAGGTTGTAGTGTAGGTCGCCGTCTTTGGGAGAGAGCTTGATCGTCTCTTTGTAGAGCGCGGCGGCCTTGGCTGGCGAGCCGTAGGTCAGCAGCATGTTGGCGAGGTTGTTTTTCGCCGGGATGTACTTCGGGTTGGCCGCGATAGCCTCGCGATAAGACCGCTCGGCCTTCTCGCGTTCGAGGCCTCGGTAATGGGCCTCGCCGAGGTAGAAGAGCGCCTCGGCGCTCTGTGGCGCGAGCTGTATTGCGCCGCGAAAGGCGATGACCGCCCGCTGCGGGAGCCCACGGCGCAGGTAGGTGATCCCGAGGTTCATCCAGCCCGCGAGCAGCTTCGGAGCCTGATCGGTGACCTTCAGAAACTCGGCCAGGGCCTCAGCGGAGCGCCCCCGGCGGAAGAGGGCGACCCCGAGCTCGAGGCGCGCCATGGTGTCTCCGGCGTTCTTGGCCAGCGTCGCGCGAAAGGCGGGGATGGCGGCGTCGAGATCGTTGAGACGCAGCGCGGCGCCGCCGATCTCGCGCAGCAGCGAGGGGTCGTCGGGCTTCTGTTTGAGCTCCGCCCGCAGCGTGCGCAGCCTGCGCTCGAGCTGCGCCTTGCTCTTGGCGTCGACGGTGGGCAAGAGCACGTCGTCGCCGCCCTTCGCGGCCACCCCAGCGAGGCTGGCGTCGCCGCCTCTCTTGCCAGCCATCGCCTGCTGGGCAAGCTTGCCAGAGATGCCCTTGACCTTCTCCCACGGCTTCTTGTTGGCCTGCGCTCGAGGCGCCGCCGAGGCCAACGCGATCGCGACGAACACGGCGCCGCCGAGCGCCCATCTGCTAGTCGGCTTCATCAGTCGATCCATAGTCCGCTGTCGTGATCGCCGGTCTGGGCGACGTAGCGCATCCGCAGCTTACGCCAGCGGTCCTCGAGTTTACGTGCGTAGCGGCGCCGCTTGCGCACCAGCTTCTTGCGCGAGGTGTACTCCTGTTGGAGCTTCTGGAGCTGATCGGCGAACGCCTTGACGTTGAAGTCCTTGCCGCCGAGGAGGTCCTCGCGCTGGATCACCTGCGCCTTGGCCAGCTCGACAGCGGCCCGCGCCGTGGTGACGCCGAGGCGCTCGAGTCGCACCCGCGAGATCGCCCACTTGCGGAGGGCGCGCAGCTGCTCACGCCAGGCCTCGGCTACCGACACACCGAGTGACTTGCCGCGCCTCTCAGCGGCGTCGATCCGCTTGTCGGCCAGCTCGAGCTGGCGGCGAATGCGGTAGTATTCGTCACGCGCCTCATCGAGCCGGTCGAGGGCGACCACGATACCGTTCTCGGCGTCGTAGACCCAGAGCTGGCCTTGTCGAGAGCTATCCTTCAGCTTCGACGAGGAGACGGTCACGCTGAGGCTGGAGCCGCCGCAGGCGCCGACAACGAGCGGCCCGGTCAGCGCCAGCCCGACCACGGCTGCCGTGGTCGAGAGGCGAGAAAGAGAGGCTAGGAGTTTGCTTCGAGCCACTATGGTCTCTCCTATGGGCCGCTGATCGCGTTGACCGCGCCGGGGATCAGCGCGGGGTCACCGTCGGAAAGCGCCGCGCGGTTGCGGATCTTCTTCGCCTCCGCCTTCGCGGCTGCCTGATAGCCGAAGCGCGCGAGGAGGGCTGCTTTGTTGGCGCGGGCGTAGGAGTAGCCGCCTTCCCGCTTGAGCGCCTTCTCGAAGAGCGCATAGGCATCCTGGAAGTCGCCGAGCTGGGCCGTGGCGACGCCGATCATGTTCAGCAGCACCGCCGTCGACTTCACCTCGGTGCCCTTGCCGAGGATCATCCGCGCCATATAGGGGTTGCCCTGCTTGAGGTAGAGCCGCCCCAGCTCGGTGATCGATTTGACGTCCGTGGGCCGCAGGGCCAGCTTGCGCTGAAGCTTGGTCGCGCCCTCGGGCCGTGAGCGGTTCACCGAGGGGACGACCAGCTTGGCCTGGGGATCGCCCGCGGGGGCGCGACCGGCGAGGCACTCCTTCGCGGCGGCCGAGAGCACCTTCAGCTTCTTGGCCGTCGAAGCACATTGCTTTACTGCGAGCTTGGCCTCCTTGGCCAGCGGCGCCGCGTTGCCTTCGAGGGCGGAGCGGACCTGCTTGGCCACGGCGTCGGGGAGGCCTGTCGGCAGCTTGAGGCTGCGTAGCGCGATGGCGGCCTTCTCGTCGACGTTGGCCAGGCGGCCCAGGGCGGCGACGGTCCAGACCGCGCTGCCCAGGCTGCCCACGCCGGTGTAGGCCTGGCGCGTGGCCTGGAGGTAGCCGAGCTTCTGCTGCAGCGTGTTGCCGAGCTGGCTGAGGTCGGGGCTGAGCTGGATCTGGTTGAAGGCCACGAAGGCCACTTCGGCGAGGTAGAACTGGGCCGCAGCGGCGGCCTCCTTGTCGGCGGCCTCGCCACTCTTACCCGCGGCGACAGCCTGCGAGAGGTGGCCCTGGGCGCTCGAGAGCTGTCCCTGACGGAAGAGCGCGTAGCCGAGCATGTAAGAGAGCTTGGCCGACGAGGCGCCGGCGCCGCTGGCGCGCTTGAGCAGGCCGATCACGCTGGGCCAGTCGCCGGCCTGGATGTGAAGCTGCGCGATCTGCGTCGCCAGCCTGGCCTTGGCGGCGGCGGAGGCGCCGACACGGAGCAGGACGTTGAGGTTCTGCTCCGCCCGGCGGCGGTCGCCGAGCTGGACGCGGATCTCGCCGGCGGCCTGGTGGAGCTTGGCCCCCTCTGCGCCGCGTTTGCGTCGCGCCGCCGCCTCGAGGAAGGTCGCGCCGCGGGCGAACTGCAGCGAATCGAGCGCGATCTTGCCCATCGTCGAGAGCACGTCAGAGACCTTCTTCGAGTTGGGGTAGGCGCGCACGATCTTGCTGCCGACCTCGAAGAGGCGCTCGGGATCCTTGGAGTTGCGGGCGGTGACGAAGGCGTTGAGCAGCGCCTTCTCGCCCAAGGCCGTGCCCTTGTACTTGGTGGCGATCTTCTCGAGGGTGTCGGTGCCCTCGCCGCCGTCGCTGGTGGCCTTGATCGTCTCCGTGCGGAGCAGCGCGTTCTCCGCGCCCTTGATGATCGCCGCCATCTCACCTTTGAACGTCGGTCCGCCGAGGCGGGGCATCCCGCGGAAGCGGCGGCCGGTGACGATCAGGCCGTCGTAGTCTTCCTTGTTGCGCAGCGAGTCAAGCACGAGGTGCGCCGCTACGGGGGCCTCCGTGCTCTGCGGGAATTGCTCGACCAGCGCGGTAAAGAGCAGGATCGCGTCGTCGAAGTTACCCGCGTCGTAGTGGGTGCGAGCGATGTTGAACTTGACCTGGCGGATCTCCTTGGCTCGGGGGTAGCGGCGGATGTACTGCTTGCCCGCGCGGCGCAGACCGGCGCGGGCCTGCACCACGTCGAGGCGCGAGAGCTTGCGCTTGCCCTTCAGCTTCAGCGCCTCGAAGTAGGAGACGACCGCGGTGTAGATCGACTCTTTGCGGGTGTCGCCCGCCTGGCCTTTTGCCGCCAGCTCGTAGTAGCGCGCCGCCTCGAGGTAGCGCTTGGCCGAGTAGAGCACCTCGGCGAGGTTGGCGCGGATGGCAGAGGCTTTGCGGTCGTCGCCGAAGAAGGTCAGGTAGGCCTTGTAGGCCGCGGCGGCGCGTAGGTAGACCTCTTCGTCCTTCTTCTCGTTGGCGAGGTCTTGCAGCTTCGTCGCGATGAAGCGCGTGTACTTCTCGAATTGGGTGTAGAGCCGGTCGCGCTTCTTGCTCGAGAGGCCGGCGTTGAAGAAGCGCCGGCGGAGCACGCGGATCAGCGCCAGCACGTCCTTCGCGCCGCGGTTGTAGAGGTTGCCCTTGGTCACCGACTCGAAGAGCCGGTGGGCGTACTCGACCGCGTCCTCGACGTCGCCGGTGAGCGAAAGGATCTCGCGGTAGACGCTCGCCGTCGCCTTCCAGTTTTGCTTGATGTAGTAGCGATTGCCTAGCTTGTCCAAGGCCGCGAGGTAGGTGGTCTTGGAGTCGGCGCGGCGCTTGAAGTAACGCAGCGCGCCCTTGTACTTATGCACCTCGGTGTAGGAGAAGACGGAGTCAACGAGGGCCTCGCGGCGCAGGTCGATCTTGCTGCCGGCGCTCTTGCCGCCGGTCCTGGGCAGGTACTTCCGCGCGGCGCGGATCGAGCCCTCGAAGAGCTTCAGCGCGCCCTTGAAGTCGGCCCGGTTGATCCGGCACCAGGCGAGCTTGTAGCGCGCCATCGCGTGGACTCGGGTCTCGGCGCTCTGCAGCACCTGGCGGTAGAACTTCTCGGCGAGATCGAGCTTGCTCTTGTCGAACCAGTAGTCGCCCATCACGAGCAGGCCCTCGAGGCGGTACTCGCTCTTGGTGTATTTGTCCGCGAGCTCCTGGTAGGTCTGGAGCATCTTCTCGTACTCACCCAGCTCACGCATCTCGTGGGCCATGAAGAAGAGCACCTTGTCGGCCTCGGGGTAATCGGGGTAGAGCGCGAGCAGCCGTCGATAGGTCGCGATGGCTTGGTTCTTCAGCAGCCGCGCTTGCACCGAGACGACGCCGGTGGACTTGTTCTTCTGCTTCTCGTAGGCGATCTGGTACTGGTAGCGCGCCTGCTCGACGTAGAGTTCGGCCAGCCGCTGATAGAGGTCGGGGAGGTAGCGCGCGCCGCGGGCGCGGGAGACCAGCGTCTTGGTGGTGCGGATCGCGAAGCGCACCTTGTCGGTGTCGCGCGTTAGCCGCGCGATGCGGTCTTCGATCACGACCTTCTTGCCGCCGGAGGCGCAGCCCGAGAGGGCCACCCCTAGGGCGAGAGAGCCGATCAGCAGCGCCCCGACGCCGAGGCGCAGAGCAGATGTGGAGGTTCGTCTCTTCATCGTCAACCTCGCCATTACTCGACACACCGGTCTGCGATGTTGAACTTGTAGCGAGGTAGCTCATCGGTCCAATACTCGCCGGTGAACTTGTAGTAGACCCGCTGGGAGCTGATCGGGACCTTGGCGGCGCGCTTCCGCGTCTTGGCCACGCCGCCGGTCTCGCTCACGCGCTGGAAGATCGCCTGGCCGACCTCGTACTCGAGCAGGTTGACCTGCTCCTCGGTGCGCAGCATCTCCTCGGCGACCTCGCGGGCGGTGTTCATCAACGCTCGTGAGAGCAGGGCCCGGGTCTGGGAGCGCTTGCGAGCGTAGATCCGCGCCAGCTTGCGGTAGAGCCCGCGCTTTTTCCACTCGTCTTTCTTCTTCAGTCTTCGGATCTCGCGCTGCAGGGAGCGGTAGAAGAGGAAGAGCCTACGGGTCTCGCCACGGCGCAGGGCGGCGTTTCGGATCTTGCGGATGCGGCTCAGAGGCCGCCCACCCTTGATCGCCGCCAGCGTCCGCGAGTACTGCAGACGGAAGCGCCGCGCCGCGATCTTCGCCGCTCGGAAGTGACAGAAGCGTCGGTAGAGCAGCCCGCGGAGCACGTACTTCTCGGGGGCGAAGAGCAGGCGGTAGACCGGCGCGTCGAGGGCGAAGAGCAGGCCCATGGCGCGGTGCGCGTCGCCAGCTTTGTACTTGGCCCAGGCGCGCTCGAGGAGGATCTCCGACGAGAGCTCGGTCTTGCGGGGGATCTTGCCCAGCGTGTCGTAGGCGGCGGCGTAGCGCTTCTGCTCATAGAGCAGCCGCGCCAAGGCGTGGAGCGCCCGGCCATGGATCTTGCGTACCGCCTCGCGTCGTTTTGCCACCGCCTTGATCATCGGCGCCCGCTTCTCGTAGCGCGGCGCCCGGCGGTAGATCGGGATGCCGCCGATCTGCACCTGGTAAGAGAAGGGGCGCCCGAGCTCCTCCTCGTCGGTCTCTTTGGATCGCTTGAGCAGGATGCCGGTCTCGGCGGCGATGCGCGCCAGGCCGAGGAGCGACAGCTCGAGACCCCAGCGCTTGGGCAGTCGGCCGTAGTTTACCGAGACCTCGTTATCATCGTTGAGCAAGGCCTTGAGGGCGTAGGCCAGCTTGCTGTCGCTCTCGCCGCGTCGCCGCAGCGACTCGAGCGCCGAGGCGAGGTCGAGGGGGCCGAAGAGCTTGGCGAAAGAGGTGACGGCTGCGTAGCGCGCCTTCCGCTTACCCTGCGCGAGCAGCCGAACGGAGGCGACATAGAGCGCCGCGTAAAAGTAGTAGCCCTTCCGGTGGACCCGGCCGAACCGTTCGTTGGACCAGTCGTGGAGTCCACGGCGCAGGTTGGTCACCCCCTGCCAATAGTAGACGAAGTCGGCGAGGTCATCGGGCAGCGTGCTGCCAAAGTCCGTGTCGCCGATCAGGTCGCGGAGCACCAACCCCTCGTCGATGGGCCGGTGGAGCGCGATGCGCTCGAGGGCGCGGATGGCGCGGGGGAGCAGCTCCGGCGCGCGCCGGTTGTTCGCGACGCGGAAATAGTGATCGACGGCGCCGTGGTAGAGTCCTAGCTTCTCTAGGGCCGTGCCGAGGAAGAGCTGGGCTCCCTCGTATTTTTCGGCGGTCTTGCTCGCCGTCGCGAGATAACGCCAGCAGTTGCGCGCGGCCCTGTCGTATTCCTTCAGCGAGAGCTGCTCTTTGCAGCGTGAGAAGAACGTCTGCGCCTTGGGCGCCGCCATCGCGGGGGCGCTCGTGGCGAGGAGCGCAGCAGCGAGGAGCAGGGGCGTGAGCGGTGTGCGGAGCTTGCGCATGCCTAGTCCTCCTCGTCGGTGTCTTTGGCGAAGCCAAAGGTCAAGCTGAGGCCCACCGAGAGGTAGATGTGGTTGTCGACCTCGGTGAAGTTGGGCAATAACGCGTAATCTCGGATGTCGAGGCGCAGCGAGAAGTAGCGCCCCATGAAGAAGCGTAGCCCGATGCCCACATCAAAGCCGAAGGGCCGTGACTGGTCGTCGAAGAAGCCGAGCGCCGGCCCAACGGCGAGGAAGATCTCTGTTGTCAGCAGCGTGTCGTTGAGCAGCGCCACCTTGCCGTAGAGCGGCTTGAAGACGAAGTTCGAGTGCACCATCGCCTCGAGCACGCCGCGCCGCTCGGCCTTCACCGTGAAACGATTCTGTAGCTCGTCTTCGAGCTTGGTGCTGAGGTTGAACGAGTAGGTCCCGCCCACGATCTCCCAGGCCAAGAGCTGGCTGAAGTGATACGTGTAGGAGCCCTGCAGCGTCAGCCCGGTGGCAAAGGCGTCCTTGGGGAGGGTGCCGACGAGGAAGGCGATCTCGTGGCTGCCCATCACGTTGCGGCGCTCGATCGAGTAGAGCTCGCCGGGCTTCTCGCTGCCGGCGCCCTTGCCCGCGGCTATCGCGGGCGGCGGCGCACAGACGAGCATCGCTCCTAGGAGCACCCCCACCCATTCGGGACCGAGCCGGGCGCTGAGCTGCCGAGCCGATTTCGTAGCCGAAGGAACGAGCCATACGAGTGGTCTGGCGAGCTTTCGGATGCCTCGAAAGCGGCCCGCGGTGCTGTCCCCGGCGACGGGAGGGATTCGTCGGGGTGCTCCTAGCGCAAAGAGGCTCGCGAAGCGTCTCATTCGTCGTCTCCGAGGTTCAGCGTGTAGGCCAGCGTGAACGTGAGCGTCAGCGGCGCGTCGACCTCGAAGGGCGAGCCGTTCTGAGCCAAGAAGCCGCCGGTGAAGAGGACCATCCAGTTGAAATCGAAGCGTATCGAGAGTGATCGGGTGATGAACCCGCGCAGCCCGAAGCCGGGGGCAGGGCCGACGGCGATGCGCTGACCACGACCGGTGGGCTCGTTCTCGGTCTGCTCGCCGCCCTTGAGCTGGGCCACGACGGCGTAGGCGGAGAGGTAGAACTCGCCGTAGACCTGTGTGTCGTTGAAGAGCGCGAGCTTGCCGTAGAGGGGCTTGAACACCGTGCCGAGCTTGGCGAACCACTTCATCCGGCGGAACTGGGTGTCTGGCTCGCCGAAGTTGTTCTCGAGCTTCTCGCGCAGCGACGCTCGGTAGTTGAAGAGCCAGCCGAAGTGGCCCTCGATGCCCCAGGTGTGGGAGAGGTGCCAGGTATAGCCGCCGGTGAGGGCGACGGCCTTGGTGAAGGGATCGAGCGGCAGGTAAACCACGCCAACGGCGAGCTCGTGCTGCAGCCGGTACTTTCGGTTTTGCACCGCAGGCAGCTGGTCAGTCTCTTCCCAACGCGAGCGGTCGATGCGGAACTCGGGCCCTTTTTTGCGACGGCGCACACGAGCGCGCGTCGCCGTGGGCCTGGCGCTCGTTTTCGCTGGCTTCGCCGCAGCTGCCGTCGGCGCGGCTGTGGCGGGTTTGGGCTTCGCTGCCGAGCCGACGGCGGGGCAAGCAAGGACCGCGAGCGCTGCGATGAACGGCAACGCACGCAGAGGGGGGGCTGACTCGCGGAGCATGAGGCCTCTTCTTCGCATCGTTAGGGGCTCTGTGGTGGCTGCTTGGGGCTAGCTTTCACAGGGCTACCCGGCTCCCGGGACCAGCGAAGCCGTACGCTGAGCCTGCGGCTGGTCCGGATCATGAACGCTCTGTTCGGGACGGACGAAGCATATGACAAGCCGCCGAATTCCTAAAGGGTTGATCGGCGCTCGTGTTGGTGTGCCCGGCGATGGGCGCTGTACCTAGAGCGCTGCCCACCTTCCCTCCCGTCGCCGCGCTGGTTTGCGACATCACAGCGGTTGTCGCTCGTCGGTTGCGTGCTACCAGCAGGCGCCCTGCTCGATCCTACGCCGTGATTCCGCATGCTTCGCGCAGCTCGGTCCGGTAACCTGATCAGCGCGCTAGAAGCCCTGAACCCGGAAGACGAAGGGGTAGCGGACGTTGACGGAGCCACCGACGGGTTTGGGGAAACGCCAGCGGCGGATCTCGCGGAGGATGCAGGTGGAGACGGCGGCGCTGCGCAGGCTCGAGGAGGTCTGTCGCGCAGAGCCGACAGACCCACTGGGCGAGATCACCCAGTCGAAGACGACCTTCCCAGAGAGCCCCGGGTTGGTCAGCAGCTGGCGCTCGTAGCAGGCCTGCACCTTATGCATGTGGCGGCTGACGACCTTCTGGATCGCGGCGCGGGAGAGCACGCCGCCGGTGGCCTTGATCGTCCGCGTGGGCGCGCGGCGCACGCGGCCACGGACCCGTCGTCCCGTCCCCTTCAACGCCGCGATCTTGCCGATCTTGCCGCCAGCGAGGAGCTGGCGCCCGACCTTGGTGCCCTTGCCGCCGCCGCCGATACCACCCGAGGCGAGGCGGACGGCCTTGCCGGGGATCTTGCCGATCACGCCGGAGACCTTGAACCCGCCGCTGCTCCCGCCGGGGAGCCGGATCGCCTTGATGTTGGTCTTGAAGGACTTGAGGTTGGATCGACCTCCGCCGCCGATCTGCTTGAGGTTCTGTAGGGCGGACAGCACCTTGCCGACCTGCTTCTTTCGGACCTTGGCCTGTTGCTTGGCCGTCATCGGCCGGCGGGACTTGGTCGGTCGTCGCATGACCTTCTGTTTGGTCGGCTTTATCTTCTGCTTGGTCGGCTTCTCAGGGGGCTTCTCAGGGGGCTTCTTCGGCTCTTCCTTCTTGGGCTTCTCGAGCTTCAGCTCCTTGAGCGCCACCTTCGCGAAACGCTCGGACTCCGTCTCGACGACGAGATCCGCGTCGGCGGAGCTGAAGCCGAGCAGCACGAGGAGCAGGAAGTGAAAGGCGGCGCTGCCAGCGAAGATCTGCACCGTGGACCAGCCGAGCCCCAACCCCGACGTCAGCTTGGGCTTGGGGATCCGCGGCGGGTGGACGAAGCGGACCAGGTAGCCGGCGTCTTCGCGGACGATCTGCGCGTAGTCGCCCTCCTGGAGGTCGATCGCGTGGAGCCCTCGCTTGGCGTCGACCAGCGTCTCCTGGCGGATCAGGCGGGTCAGCTGCCGCGCCTTGTTGTTGCGGACGATGTTGCCGCCAAAGCCTCTCTTGAAGTAGAGGCGCGCTCGACCGTTGGCGAGGGTGTCGATCAGCTTGAAGTCGTCAGGGAAGAGCTTGACGGCTCGTCCGGGAGCGGCCTGGAGGACGTCGAGGATCTCTCCGTCGCCATAGCGGATCACCTCGGCGAGGAGGCGGTCTTCGGTGTCTGCGGCGCTCTTGAAGCGTTCGCGGACGACGTTTTCGAGCAGCGAGAAGGGCTCGACGAAGTCCTCGTCGTCGTCGTCGCCCCAGTAGTCGTCGTCCTCGACCGCGTTGATCGAGGGGGGCGGGGTCGACTCGACCCCAGCCTCGTCGGAGGCTGACATCTCGAGGCGCTCGGATTGACCGAGCCGCGGTTGAATCGTCGCCCCGACGTTGGAGGCCGGTGGAGACTCGTCGCGCGCGCTGGCCGTGGTGGATGCCGTGGTCGAGGGGTCGACCGTCGTGGCCAGCTCGGTCTGGTCGTAGGCGGTCTGGGGATCCAGTGAGCGAACCTCGACCCGACGCCGGCTGTCGCCAAGGAGATCGTCGCCATACTCGGCGTCCGCGTAAGGATCAGGGCTGCGCCTTGCCTCGGCGCGGGGATCGATGCGAGGCACCGTCGCTTCGCCGCTGTCGCCGATCTCGCCAAACTGGCGGACCAAGGTCTCGGCTTCGTCGTCCTCAAGCAGCCGGTTGCTCGGGCGAAGGGCTGGGGCTTCCCGTCGATGGCGGCTGGGGGGCTTGGGCTCAGGGGCCTGTTCGTTCACCGCGCCGAAGCCCGGGTCTTCGTCCTCTTCGTGGCCGAGCAGCGAGACCTTCAGCCGAAAGGGGCCGATGTTGATCTCGTCATAGGACTTGACGGCCTGCATCTGGACGCGCTTGCCGTTGACGTCGATGCCACCCTGGCTGTTGTCGGCGATCAGGACCGAGGTCCCCTCGACACGGATCAGCGCATGCTGTGCCTCAATGCCCTTGCCGCGGAGCTTCAGCGTCGCGTCGGAGGCGCTGCCGATCGTGATCGTCGACTGTGAGAAACAACGCGAACCCAGGTACTTGCTGCCCTGAAAGACGAAGACCTCGATGCCACTACCAGGTGAGCCCATATGCTCTCACCTCACCTGGAAGTGCGGATAGACGGTGCGAAGGATCTCGTTGCGATAGCTCGAACGCTCCTTGACCATGCTCTTGAGCTGGCTGCGCTTGCGAGCGAAGAGATAGATGGCTCCAGACTTGGCGGTCTGGCCCTGAACCAGGCGGCCGTCGAACTCGACTCGAGCGCCACGGCGCAGCGCGCCATCCGCGGCGGGGGCGCCAGCGGCTGGCGCGGCGGCAGGCTTGCGGGTCGGCGCCGGACGGGTCGGCGCCGGACGGCTCGGCGCCCTTCGCGTCCGCTTGCTGCGCCGCCTGCGCTTGACACGCCGCCGACGACGACGCCGGCGACGACGACGGCGGCGGCGCGCCACCATGAGCGGATGGTCGGCGGACGCCTCGATCTCCGGCTGCGCGGGCGTAGGGGCCGCCGGGTAGGCCAAGACCAGCCCCTCGCCGAGGGCGAAGGTCAGGGCGATCACGGCGAGCAGGATGTAACGCGCCATCACTCACTCCTTTTGGATGGCCAACCGAAAGTTCGGGTAGCCAGCCATCGCTGCGGTCCTCAAGACCTGGTTCAAGGTCTCGAAGGGGTGCCTCTTATCTGCCTGAAGGATGACGATGTCCTTCGCCGACTCTTTGCTGAAGGCGCGGTAGCGCTGCAGCATGTTGTAGAGCTGGACGATCTTATCGCCCTCTATCTTCGTTCCGACAATCTTGCCCTTGGAGACCTTGGCAACGAACTGGTCTTCGACCATCAAATCCTTGGTCGTCAGCTTGACCTGCACTGCCTTGACGAAGCCTAGCTTCGAGTTCGAGTTGGGGAGCGTCAGATCCTGAGCCAGCACGAAGTCCTTTTCGTCGGCGGAGATGTTGGCCAGGAGGAACACCAAGATGATGCTCAACATGTCCATCATCGAGTTCAGGTTGAGCTGGGGAGCGGCCTCCCCTTGAGCTCGACGTCGCATCGAAGAGTCGAACACGAAGCTACCCCTACTGGACGATCGTGGTGATCACCACCACAGGGAAAAGGGCGACCTTGCGGGTCTGGCCGCCTTGCTGGAGCACCATGTTGCGCGCGGCGTCCATCGTCACGACCATGTCCGCGTACGCGACGCTCTTGTCGGGGATCACCATCATCGTGTCGGAGGCTTCGTATTTGCGCTTGATACGCTCGAGCGCCGCCGAAAGTGACTTGGTGTCGTATTTCTTTCCCTTCTTCGGGATGAAGGCGTCAAAGCTCTTCAGCTCGGCGTCCGAGAGCGTTGCGCTGCTGGTGGTCAAGTTGTAGCCCTTGGGCGTGATCTTGACGTTGACCGAGACGGAGGTCTTGCCGGCGGGGGCGTCGCTCTCGCCGTCGCTCTGCGTTGGTACCGAGGTGCTGATCATGCCGATGTGGTAGAAGGCCGCCGACATCAGCAGCAGCGGGATCATCGTCACGAAGAGGTTCATCAACGGGATGAGGTTGAGATCCTCGGGCTCGCTTGTTCTCGGTCGCGCCATCTTGGGTCAGGCCGCCTTCGCTTGCTTACCGCTGCTGCGGCGGGTGGCCAGGTGGTTGAGCAGCTGCACTGAGGCCTCCTCTACCGTCTCGATCATCCGGTTGGCCCGGCGGTTGATCCAGTAGTGGGAGACGAGAAATGGGATCGCGATGATCAGCCCGAACGCTGTGGTGTACATAGCGACGGAGATGCCGTCGCCCAGAGCGGTCTGACGAGCCTGCGCCGAGAGGCCCTTGAGGGACTGAAACGCGAGGATCAGGCCGAAGATCGTGCCCAGGAGGCCCAGCAGCGTCGCCGTGTTGGCTGCCATCGAGATGTAGTCGATGTTGCGCTGAACCGAAGGAAGGGTGCGCAGCATCTCCTCTTCCATCGAGCGCTGGATCTCTTTGTCGTTCTTGTTTGCCTTCAGCAGGCCAGCCTTGAGCACCTTGCTCATCGGATGGCTCGGCTTGGCGTTGCAGACCTCGATCGCCCGCGCGTAGTTATGCGAGGAGACGAAGTAGAGGATGCGCTTGGTAAACTCCTCGCTGTTAATTCTGAAGCGGAACCAGAGCGCGATAAAGCGCTCGACGATAAAGGCGATGCCGACGATCGACCAGCCAAGAAGGACCCACATCATGAATCCGCCCTTGGTCAGAAACTCGAACATGAGCGCTCCTTTCTCACTTTCTCAACGCGTCGGCGCACGAGCGCGCTTTCCTCTGGGTCGACTCGACGCTCGTCGAGGCCGCGGCTTGTCAAATCGGGGACCGTCAACGTGTTCCCACCGCTCCCCACGGCGAGGGGAGGAGGCCGATGGTCGCCTGTGAGGCCGACCGCTCTCATTCACGCTATTCGAAACGGCCGAAAAAATACCACGGTTGAAGCGGCAGCGTCCAGGCTCGATGGGCTCTGGAACGTCGCGAACGTTGCCTACATTGCGGCACATCGCCTCATTGATCGAGGAGCATCTCGACGCGGCTGGTGGCCTTGATCAACACCCCTGCGTGGTCAGCGCTGTCAATACCGCCATAGGCCGACTTGATCCGGCGGAGGGTCAGCGAGATCTGCTCGCCCGGCGTCATGTCGAGCTTGACCCACTCGATCGCGCCGATGGGGATGGTGGCGCAGCCGTCGTCGCGAGCAACACAGACGATCTTATCGGTGACCGACGGCAGGGCAGATTTCATCGTCAGCTCGATTCGGTCACCGTTGCCGGCCTTCCATTTGATCGGCATGTCCGTGCCGGAGACGGCGGACGCTGGCTGCTTTGGATCGGGCGTCGTCACCTCGAGCACATCGGGGGCCGTGACGCTCACCGATGACGTGGGGAAATAGCCGGCCTCGCCGCGACCGGTGATCGCCAGCTCCATACTGCCTTCAGCGAAGAGCGGCGTGGGGAGACCCGCCTTGATGAACTTGCCGCTCCCCTTGTTCTCCAACTCCACCGATCCGGCCGCGACGCCAGGGCCGGAGAGCACCGCCTTCTCGGCCTCGAGGGACTGCCTCGCGCAGAGCACGCAGGTGCCCTCGACGCACATCTCGTTGTTGGCGCAGGTCACCGCCCCGCAGGCTTCCCCCGCTTTGCCGCGGCAGCCATCGTTGGGCGCACCGCTGAGCTGAAAGCAAGCCATCGACGCGCAGCAGGGTGTCGGGAAACGCGAGTCGACCTTGTAGGTGGTGAAATCGGAGAGCGAGAGGTTGATGATCGTGCTCTCGGTCTTCGTGCCGTCAGCGGCGTATTGGGCTCGCTGCTCGACCAGCAGGCTGGCCTGCAACAACGCCTTATCGGGAAAAGACGTCGATGTTGGTGGCCCCTCGTCGTCGCAGGGCTTGTCACCGTCGCCCCCGCCGTCGTCGGCGCATCCAGCGATCGCGAAGACCAGGGCGAAGACCAGGGCGCTCACCGCTCGGAAGGGAGAGAGAGGGGCACTTCGCCATGAATGGCTACTCGAAGATGATGAAATCGTCATCGGTGAAGGTCACTTCCGCGATGTTCTTGGGCGTGCGCGTCTCCGGCGGGCCCAGCTTGTAGTTTGGAACCGTGGTCGCGATGCGGAAAATGCCGAAGCCGTCCTTGGCATCCTTCGGCGCTTCGGCGAAGTAGAGGAAGATGTTGTTGTCTCCAGCGGCGCCTTTGAAGAGCCCATCGCTGGTGTTGGCGTAGGCCTCCAACGTCTCGAGCAGGGTGATGTTGCGGACACGGAAGCGCAGGCAGTTTTTTCGCGCGCTGCTGATGATGATCTTGTCGACCACGACCTTGGGCGGGTAGTGGCCCTTACCGTCAACCCAGACCGTAATGTGGCGGTCTTCGGTGCCCGATCGGAGGATGTAGCCCTCCTTGTTGGGTACGCTGACGTCCACCGGCAGACCGAACTTCCCATCGGCCACGTCGTAGGGGTCGGTCCAGCTGAGTGTTGGAGGGTTGGTCGCGTCGCCGGGGTCGAACTTCAGCTGCCCAATCCCTGGGTTGCTGGTGCCCGAGACGGCACGCAAGAGCACGCCGCTGATCCGTGGCGGGAACTCGGTGAAGCTGAGGACGTCTTTGACCCCCTCGTCGAGCTCTTCATAGCGATAGGCCAGGTCGAGCTGTTCTTGCGCGTCGTTGGCGCGCGGATCGGTGTGGCTGCGGACCTCATCGCGGTTGAGGATCCCGTCGAAGTCGGGGTCTTGCAGCGGATCGACCGAGAGGTAGTTTGTGCCGGCGACGAGCTCGACGCGGTCGGGGATGCCGTCGGCGTCGCTGTCGAGGAGCGAGTCGCTCGTGCCGAGGAGGCGCTCCTCGCAGCTGTTGAGGCCGTCCTTGTCGCGGTCGAGGTAGAGCTTCCGATCACGGGTCTTAGGGGCCGTGGGATCGTTGGGGTCGGGGCAGAGGACGTCCGAGGTGGTGTTGGTGATCTCGAGGTCGACGCACTCGATCGGATCCTCGGCGGTGAGCGGGGCGCGGGCGAGTCTTAGCTCGATCAGGTCGTTGACGCCGTCGCCGTCGGAGTCCGGATCCTGTGGGCAGGTGCCGATGCGCAGCTCCTGATCGTCGGGCAGGCCGTCCTGATCGGAGTCCGCGCGGAGGCCCTTGTCGGTGGGGAGGACGTTGGCGTTGGTGACGACCAACTCCTTGATCGCCAGGGGGTCGCGGGCGGTGAAGAGATCGACGTGCTCGAAGGTGATCGGCAGCTTCTGTTTGGTCGCGTCGTCGTAGAACTGCTTGAAGCTGCCGCCGCCGGCGAAGGCCATCTCGCTGAGCAAGCGGACCACCCGCGCGCGGTCGGCGCTGACGCTGACGTCGGCGCCAGAGGCGTTCAGGCAGGGCAGGGGGGCGAAGGGATCGGGGGGCGTGCGCGTGGCGAGATCCGGTAGGTAGGTGGTGTGGAACTGCAGCTGCGCCGCGCCGTTGTTGATGGCGAAGGTCTTCAGGGTGCGGACCGTGCCGACGATGCGCCGCTCCTCGCAAGACTCCGTGCGCCCGCCGGTTGGGAAGACGCAGCAGAGCTGGCAGGCGGCGCAGCCGGCGGGCACCGCCTGATCTGGCGTCTCGGGGCGCACCCAATGGGTAAAGGTGTCGGGGCATGACGTCCCACCGTAGTTGGTCGTGGGGCAGGCCGGGATCTGCCCAGCGGCCGGGCTCGCGTCGCACTCTGTCCAGGGGCAGTTGGGCCAATTGTCGGCCTCCGTCTCCGACTCCTGATCGCGGCAGGCGCAGCGGCCGAGGGCCGGCGCCTGGGCGCCGCCGGCGAAGAGCACGACCACATAGGACGTGCGCGCGATCTCGCCCGCGTCGCCGCCGAGGATGTCACCCGTGATGAGGCTCGAGGCGAGGTTGACCGCCGACTCGAGATCTCGGCAGCGGCCAGCCTTGCAGCCGCCGGAGCTGCCCTGCACCGTCGTCGCCGCCGCCGAGAGCAGGGAGGTGTCGCGGCTGAAGCCGCCCTCGACGAGGTTTCGAACCGGTCCGCCGTAGCTGATCAGGCCAAAGCTGTAGTTGCTGTTCTTCGACCAGGTGGTGATGACGTCGTTGACGGCCTTGCCTCGCTCGCCGCCGTTGTCGTTTGCGGGATCGAGGAGCGTCTGGCTGGTGTCGATCAAAAAGAGGACCTTCACCGGGAAGTTGCGTTGCCGGGGATCATCCGAGCAGACGCGCCCAGAGACGGCCAGCTTGTTGGCCTGATAGGGATCCGTCGTCCACTTGTAGAGGCCTGTGTCAGTGCAGCCCGGCGTCGCGCCAACCGCGCCGAGCAGCAGCAGGAGGGTGGCCTCCCGTAGGTGCGTTTTTCTATCGTTCTTCGACGGAGACATGCGCGCTCCGGGTGCTAGGAGCAGGACTCCCTGCTTGCGGTCGTTGACGGCTTCTGGCTATGCTTTGACTGCGTCCGACTGTAGCATGAATCATCCAGCGGCTGGCGTGTCCCGAGACGTTGTCGCAGCGCTGTTGCACAGTGCTTAGTGCTTAGTGCACAGTGCACAGTGCTTAGTGCACAGTGCTTAGTGCTTAGTGCACAGTGCTTAGTGCACAGTGCACAGCGCTCAGTGCCCTGTGCTCAGCGCGGACCGTTCGTTGAACGCCGATCGTACGCGAAGATCTCCATATGCGAATTCACCGCGGTCCTTGTTGTAGACCGCCAGCTGAGCATCGATGAGCGATTCTTCTGAGAGCAACATCTTCGGCCGTTACCGCCTACTCGACCTGATTGCCAAGGGGGGGATGGCGGAGGTCTTCCGCGCCAAGACCGACGGAGCGGCCGGCACCGAGAAGCAGATGTGCATCAAGCGCATCCTGCCCAGGTTGTCGAGCAACAGTGAGTTTATCAAGCTCTTCGTCAGCGAGGCGCGCATCGTACTGCCGCTGACCCACGGCAACATTACGCAGGTCTTCGACTTTGGTGAGGTCGACGGCGTCTACTTTCTGGCGATGGAGTATGTGCGGGGCCAGAACCTGGCCCAGGTGATCGCTCGCGTGGCCGAAGGGGGGAAGCCTCTCGACGTCGCGGCCGCCCTCTTTATCAGCGCCGAAGTGTGTCGCGGTCTGCAGTATGCCCACAGTTATACCGATCAGCAGGGAAAGTCGGTGGTGGTCGTTCATCGAGACGTCTCACCGCATAACGTGCTGATCTCCTACAATGGCGAGGTCAAGCTCACCGACTTCGGCATCGCCCGGGCGGCCTCCAAGGCAGCCGAGAGCGAGTCGGTGGTGCGGGGCAAGCCCTGCTACGTCTCGCCGGAGCAGGCGGATGGCAAGAGCGGCGATCCCCGCAGTGACATCTTCTCTATGGGCAGCTTGCTCTACGAGATGCTCACTGGCGTGCGCCCCTTCGAGGCCGAGACCGACGCGGAGACCCTCGAGCTCGTACGCAAGGCCGCGGTCGACCCGCCAAGCACGCATAATCCCAACGTCAGCGCCGAGCTCGACGCGATCGTGCTCAAGGCGCTCTCGCGGGAGCCCGGTCAGCGCTATCAGCGGGCAGGTGATCTCCAGGTCGATCTATCGAGCCAGCTCCACCAACACGCGGCAGATTTCACCGCTGGCACGCTGGCGACCATGGTCAAGGAGCTCTTCGCCTGGGAGCTCGCCCAGGCCGAAGGGCAGGGCAGCGCGACGAGCCGCGATCGCTTGCTCTTCCAGCTCTCTCGTGCCGGTGTCGACGTCAAGGATACGAACGCTAGCACCGACGAGCTGCTCCAGATGGGGACAGTGGCCCTCGACGCCAAGCCAGCCCCCGCGCCTGGCCGAGGCCGGACCCTCGCCATCGTGATCGCCTTACTGGTGCTCATCGGCGCGGGGATTGGCGCGTCCTTGGCGCTGAGCGATGACGGCGGCGAGACCAAGAGAGACAGCGGGGCGTCTTCCGCGGCTTTGAACAAGCTGCCGACGTTCAACCCCACCGAGCACATCACCCCCAAGTCGCTGCGCAAGCCGATCGCCCTCCCTTCTACACCCGCGAGCCTGCCGGTAGCGCCCAAGACCTCTGGCAAGGGGCTCGGGACAACGGGGGCTAACGTGGGCAAGGCCGCGACGAAGGAGGCCAAAAAGACAGCCAGCGCGGCGCGGAGACCGCCCGCCCGCCGCCAGGGTTACGGCTACCTCAACTGCAATAGCTGGCCGTGGTCCTTGGTGTTTCTCGATGGCAAACGCTTGCGTGGAAACACCCCACTCTACCGAGTCAAGGTCAGCGCGGGGCGTCACCGGATCAAGTTCGTCAACCCTGAGCTGGGGCTGCGCAAGGAAGTCTCCGTGACCGTCGCTCCAGGCAACATCAAGACCGTCGCTGTCTCGCTGCAGCAGTAGCGCGCGGCACGGGGAAGAGGCGGGCCGGATGAAGCGGCCAGACAAAAAGGCTACAGACACCCCTCGAGAGCGCTCGCTGCTCTCGACCTTGGCGCTCATGGCCACGACTGGGGCGATGGCCGCGCTCATCGCGGCGCCGCTCTTGGCGGGATCCTCGTGTAAGAGCGACAAAGAGCGCCCTGACGCGGGCGTCGTCTTGCCCGACTCGAAGCTCGGCGCCACCTGCGACGCTGAACCGAACAACTGGCAGGTCGCAGATCACGGCATCCCGGCCAAGAGCGACGGCGGCAGCCGGCCAAACCTCTTTTCGATCTGGGGTGTCGACGAGAACACCATCTGGACCGTCGGCTCGGAGGGCACGATCCTCTACTGGGACGGCACCAAGTGGACGCGCGAAGCGTCGCCCACGGAGGTCACCCTGACCTCCGTCTGGGGAACCTCCGAGAACGACGTCTTCGCCGTGGGCTTCGACGGCACCGTGCTGCGCCGGCAGGTCGTGCCTGGTGTTCCAGAGCCCAAATGGGCCGCCGTGCCCGTGCCGATCGACGTCTTCGTCACCGACGCGGTGGATGGCGGGCCTCCCCAGGGCGACGCCGCCGCGGCGATCATTCGCAACCTCTGGGGTGTCTGGGCGGTGGCCAACAGCAAAGGTGAGACCACGGAACTCTACACCGTCGGCGATCGCGGCACCGTGCTCTACTTCGATGTTACGCAGAACGTCTGGACCCGGGTGGCCAGCGGCGTTGAAGAGAAGCTCACGGGCGTCTGGGGACGAAGCGGCGGTCGCGTCTTCATCGTCGGCGACTTTGGTACCGTGCTCAGCGGCACCAAAGATGGGCTGAGCAAGATGCAGACGGGCGTCTCCAAGGCGCTACGCGCCGTCTGGGGGCGCCGCAACAACGATGTCTACGCGGTCGGGCTCTCCGGTCTCGTATTGCACTACAATGGCACCAAATGGACCAACGTCGAGGGCGCTCCACCCCAGGTGCTTCGCGGCGTCTGGGGCCCGCAGAACGACACCCGCACCACCTACCTGATCGGTTGGGATGGGGTGCTGCTGCGGATGACCGGCGAGCCGCCCTTCACCCATGGCGCGACCTTCGACGCCTTCAACTGCGTCAGTCGCAATCGCCTCGAGGCGATCTGGGGCACTGAGGTCGACGGCCTCTGGCCCGACGCGGGGCCGCCGGACGCGGCGATCAACGACGCTGGCGTCGCGAGCGACCTGGCGGTCCCGCGGGTCCCCGGGATCTGGATCGTCGGCGTCAACGAGACGATGATTACAGGGCCATAGCCCTCTGGCTCTTCAGCTCGCCTTCTTGAGCAACATCCCGCCCTTGAGCACCTTCTCGTCGCTGTAGCGCTCGCGGATCGCGTGGAAGGCCTCCTCGCTCTCGAGGAAGGCCTCGACGACCTCCGGGTCAAAGTGGCTCCCCGAGCTCTCGAGGATCCGACTGCGGGCCTCTTCATGGCAGACCGCGCCCTTGTAGACGCGCTTGGAGGTGATCGCGTCGTAGGCATCGGCGAGAGCGACGATCCGCGCGGCGGGGTCGATCTCCTCGCCGGCCAAGCCGTTGGGGTAGCCGCTGCCGTCGACCTTCTCGTGGTGCTGCAGCGCGATGGTGTGGGCCAAAGAGAGCCAGCCCTTCTCGGCCAGGGAGTCCCCCGCTGCGGCGAGGACCTCGGCGCCGATCAGCGTGTGGCGCTGCATCTCAGCCCACTCTTCCCGGGTCAGCTTCCCCGGCTTGAGGAGGATCGCGTCGGGGATCCCGACCTTGCCTACGTCGTGGAGTGGGCTGGCGAAGAAGATCGCCTCGACGTAGTCCTCGTCGATCCAGCTCCAGCGGGTCTCACCCAGCTT
>PDWJ01004505.1_pt1 | contig 31106 bp, 23 predicted proteins | sample 1430881 | NCBI WGS metagenome assembly PDWJ01 (sample SAMN01162460, study PRJNA174530) | Oral metagenome, whole genome shotgun sequencing project. | biome: Marine environment; feature: Marine mammal; material: Swab sample of the gingival sulcus; isolation source: swab sample of gingival sulcus...
CGTCGGTTGCTTGCTACCAGCAGGCGCCCTTCTCGCTCCTACGCTGTGATTCCGCATCCTTCGCGCAGCTCGGTCCGGTAAGCTGATCAGCGCTCTAGCTGACTATTGAGAGCCTCGCCAGGACCGCGCTAGCTCGCTCCTGCCCGTTTCTGCCAAGCTGACCACGAGCGCCGTTTTTCCCGATTCGTTTTCCCGGTTGAAGCCGTGACCACCTCCGACTAGTGTGGCCTCTCCGAGAGCGACTCAGCCGTATCGCTTGATTCGTCTATCGATCCTGACGAAAGGCACCGCCATGGACATCGAAATCTCTCCGCCTCTGTTGAACGAAAACCGCGGCAAGACCCTCGCCATCGTCGTTGGCGGAGGCCCTGCCCCCGGCATCAACGGTGTGATCCGTGCGGTCACCATCGAGGCGATCAACAATGGCCTCGAGGTGATCGGCATCCTCGACGGCTTCAAGTGGCTCGCCGAGGGCGACACCACCCATATCCGCCGACTGAGCATCGAGGATGTCTCGCGCATCCACCTTCAGGGTGGCGCGATCCTCGGCACGTCGCGCGTCGCCCCCGGACGCGACGAGACCAAGATGGCCAACACGATCAAGGCCCTGCGCGAGCTGAAGGTCGACTACATGGTCAGCATCGGCGGCGACGACACCGCCTGGTCCGCGAGCATGGTCGACAAACTCACAGGCCGCGAGATCGAGATCGCCCACGTGCCCAAGACCATCGACAACGACCTCCCCCTGCCTGCAGACATCCCGACCTTCGGCTACCAGACCGCCCGGCAGGTCGGCGTCGACGTCGTCTGCAACCTGATGGAGGACGCCAAGACCACCGGCCGCTGGTACTTCGTGATCGCGATGGGCCGCACCGCGGGTCACCTCGCCCTCGGCATCGGCAAGGCCTCTGGCGCCTCGCTGACCATCATCCCTGAGGAGTTCCGCGACGAGAAGGTCCCGCTGGCGCAGATGTCGGCGATCCTCGAGGGCGGCATCCTCAAGCATATGTCTCAGGGCCGAAACTACGGCGTCGCGATCATCGCCGAGGGCGCCGCCGAGAGCATCCGCGAGGAGGACCTCGCCGAGATCAAGGACGTCGAGCGCGACGCCCATGGGCACGTGCGCCTCGCCGAGCTCCCCTTCGGCAAGATCCTCAAAGAGCGGGTGCGCGCGAACCTCAATGAGTTCGGCCACAAGGTCACCATCGTCGACAAGAACATCGGCTACGAGGTGCGCTGCGCGTCACCGGTTGCCTCCGACCTCGAGTACACGCAGGATCTTGGAAGCGCCGCCGTGCGCTCGCTGCGCAGCGGCAACACCGGCGTGCTGATCTGCATGCGTGGCGCCGACCTGATGCCCCTGCGCCTCGCCGAGCTCCTCGACCCGCAGACAGGCCGCATGCGCGTACGCCGCGTCGACGTCGACTCCAGCGCCTATGCCCTGGCCCGACGCTACATGCTGCGTCTCAGTCCGGACGACTTCGAGGGCACGAAGCTCGCCGCGCTGGTCCAGACCACCGGCCTCAGCGAGGGTGAGTTCAAGAAGCGCTATGGCGCTCAGGAACGCCCCTGGTAGCCCCACACCTACACGGTCCTACACATTGCCCTAGAACCGCCCTTTCTCGCCCTCCTGAGCCGTTTTCCTCGCTTTAAGAGCGAATGTTTTTTGCCACCGCGATCCGCTGCGTTTACCGTGGTCATGGTCGCTGAGGCGGCCGCCCCAAAACGAGAGAAACCGGAGCCTGTGAATGCACGTCTTGATCGTGGAGCGCGATGCCTTTGTGCGCGCTTGGTGGAGAGCCGAGAACGAGCCAATCGGCGCCCAGCTGACCTTCGTCTCCGATCTCGGCGCGGCCCGAGACATGATCCAGCGCGCGCGCCGTCGCCCCCGCTGTGTGATCGCCGAAGCTGGCAGCCTGGTCTTCGACGCGCAAGGCGGTGATCGGCTCGTGCGTCGGCTGGCCAGCCTCAGCGTGCCGGTGCTGGTCTACAGCGCCTCGAACCGCTGGGTCAGCTTGGCGAGGCTCGTCGGCGCGCGCCTGGCGGGAGCCCTCGAGCGCCCCTTCGGCCTCGCCGACGCGCTCCGCCGCGCCTTCGACGTAGCCGCTAGCGGCGCCGAAGAGGACAGCCAGCCCAGCCCGCCCAGGCCCACCATCGCTACCAGGTTGCTGCGTCATAGCGCACTGTAGCCGATCAACTTGCTTGCGAGAGAGGGAGCAGAGGAGTTCGCGAGCAGCAGGAGGTTGAGCAGCGCTCTCGTACTCGGCTGCGCTCTCCCGGCACCGTTGACCAACGCGCGAGCGTTATGCGTAAATGGCGCCTCTAGGCGGTTTAGCAGCCTGTTGATTAAGGCCGGACCAAGCGAGGCGACGCCATTCGAGCCGAGATCGCGGAGCGAAAACGCAGCCATCGTGGTGCTGCGGCGAGTTTGAGCGACAAAGAGCTCGGTTCGAAGGGCAAGTGTCGCGACGGGAAGGCTAAATCAACTGGCTATTAGGCTGTACGAGGCGGTTTGTGTCCCTGCTGGACCAGCAAAAAGAATGGGGGCTCGCGCGGTCGCGGCTGCGGCGGGAGCTGCGCGTGCTGGTCGTCGATGGAGACGCCACCACGCGCAAGCAGCTTGAGGACGTGCTCTTCCGTATGCACGTGCCTGCGCGTTCTGTCGCCTCGGCTGAGCACGCCCTCCAGGTCGCCGAGCGCGATCGCTACTCCTTGGTGATCAGCGCCGACGTGCTACCACAGATGCACGGTATGACGCTGCTGCGCACGCTCCGCGAGCAGATCGCTTCCCTCGACCTCGTGCTCACCGCGCGAACCCCCTCGCTACGAGTCATGACCCAGGCCTTCGAGCTCGAGCTGCTCGACGTCTGGGACAAGCCCTTCGACGACAAGGCCGCGCTCACGGCGCATGTAGAGCGAGCCATCTCACACCATAGCGATCGCAGCATGAGATCGCTGGTGCTCGACGAGCTGCGCAAGCTGCTGTCGACCCTGCCACCGAAGAAGCGTGAAGAGGCGACCGGTAAGCTCGAGCAGCGCCTCTCGGCCTACAAACAATCCATCGGCGCCTTCGACCGCGTCCTCGTAGTCGAGGGCCAAGATGTCAACCTGCGGCTCCTGTCCGAGCACCTGATGCTCGCCAAGCTGACAGTCGAGACCGCAGATGCCCTCGACGCCGCCCTCGAGCGCGCCGAGGCCGGCGGGATCAACCTGCTGGTGACCAACGTGGCAAACGTCTCCGAGGTCGAGAAGCTCTCCAGGCGACTCTCGAGCGACGACCTCGACCTTGAGCTGATGCTCGTCGGAAGCAAGCCCAGCGCCCGCGTCGCCCAACACGCGCTCCGCGCGCAGGTCGTCTCCTACGTGCCCTGGCCACCGACATCGCTCTCTTGTATCGCTGAGCGCGCACGCGACCTGCTGCGCCTCGGCCGCCGCGATCGGCTGCTTGACAACCTCTTTGTCGAGCTCTACCGCGAGACGGCCAAGGCCTCGGGAGACGATCCCGATACGGGCTTTAGCGAACTCCGCTCGCTCATCGGCCTCGACCGTGTCCCTACAGCTGATGAAAACACGGCCTCCTCGTCATCAACCTCCGACCCCGCCGAGTATCTTCAGGAGGTGCTCTCAGGGATGCTCGACGACCTCGACCGCAACAAGCGCCCGACGCCGGCCCAAGCGGCGGAGCGACGCGGCCACACACGGGTTCATCAGAACGAGTTCCTACGCTTTCGCGCGCAGAACGAGAGCACTTCTCACATGGGCTACCTCGGCGATCTCAGCGTCGGCGGCATCTTTGTCCGCACCAATGAGATGCCGCGACGCGGAGCCACTCTAGAGATCGACTTCAACGTCGAGCATCAGAGCCAGCACTACCGTGTGCAGACGGGCGGTGTCGTTGCCTGGCTCGCTCGCATGCCCACCGACTCCCCCCACGGCGCCGGCTTCGGCGTACGCTTCGTCGATCCGGCGCCCGACGTCGTCGCGCTGATGAACGAGATCGTCGGCAGCTAGAGCGCTGATCAGCCTACCGAACCGCGCTGGGGAAGGATGCGGAGTCACGGCGCAGGAGCGAGAAGGGCGCCTGCTGGTCAGCACGCAACCGACGAGCAACAACCGGTGTGATTTCGCAGACCAGCGTGGCGACGGGAGGTCAGTTGGTCAGCGCTCTAGAGCGCTGACCAGCGTACCGGACCGAGCTGCGCGAAGGATGCGGAATCACAGCGTAGGAGCGAGAAGGGCGCCTGCTGGTAGCAACGACGGGTGCTACGGCGAACGTTCTGAGGCCTTGAAAGCGGCCGGCAGTGCTGTGCCCGGCGACAGGAGGCGTCTTAGGGGTGCTCTTCGTACGGCTTCGTTGCCTCAACCGATGGCGCCGGCCTTGGTCAGGTTCGCGTAGGACCAGAGCACGTTCTTGGGCGGTCGTCCGGCGCGCTCGAGCTTCGAGGTGAGGAAGGTCCCGTCGCTGACGAAGACCAGCCGTGCACCAAACGCGATGCGTCGCTGCACCTGCGGCTCCTCCACCATGCAGCCGACGAGCCGGCTGCGCAGGATCCCATGCCAGCGCTGCCAGCGACCGCTCGCTCGGTCACGAACGCCAACGCACTCGCGGCCGCGGCAATGATACTCCGTGTGGCGGGTAACGTAGACGATGTGACGACGACGTTCGGGGCGGACAGGCATCGCGCTCCTCCTTGCTTGCCTACATAGTACTACTAGTATGATGATGTAGGCAAACACCTGGCATGTCTTGCAGGCCAATGGCCGACGCGTGAAGATGAGAGGGTGCGCTGCTATGTTCGCGGCGCTGTCTCTAGGCAAGAAGGCTTCCTTTGCAGTTCTCGACCCCCGCCCTCTACAGGGCGCTCTTGATCGTTGGCGTCGGTCTCCTCGGCGCGACCTCGTGCAGCGACGAGGCTCCCACCCAGGCACCACCCGATCGAGGTGTCGACATCAGCGTCACGCCGGACCTCTTCGTCTACCTCGACGGCTCGCTCGCCCTCGGTGCCTCCTGCGGCGAGGGTGCGCCATGTACAGAGGGTCTCTCCTGTGACGCGATCACCAAGCGCTGTACCAAGGCCTGCGATGTCGACGCCGACTGTGGCGATCTGGTCTGCGCCGAAGAGACCGCGAAGACCGGAGCCCGCGCGGGCGCACGCCTCTGCCGCCCCGCCTGCGATCCCCGCAGGCTGATCGACCCCTGTGGTGAGGGCGCGGTCTGTCGGACGCTCGGAGTCCGGGCCGCCTGCGTCGTCGACTGCCGCGCGCGCGGCTGCGCTCCTGGAGGGTGGATCTGCGACAGCGCTACTGGGCTCTGCGTCGATCCCCAAGGTGGCCGCGTCGGCGCCCCCTGCGGTAAAGACCTCGGCAACTGCGACGGCACCCCCAACGGGGTCTGCCTCGCGGTGGACTCGACCCGCCCCGGGATGTGCACTCTCCTTTGCTCGCCCTTCGTCAAGCCCTGCCCAACCAGCCTCTCGAGCGCCCACTGCACCTTCGGCGACGCCACGGCCTTTTACTGCGGCTTCCTCTGCGACCCCCAAAACCCCAGCTGCCCCCACGCCGGACTCGAGTGCGTAACCGTGGGAAAGGACTTCAATGTCTGCCTACCAAAGCTCTGAGCGGAGAGGAGCATCACGCCTCGCGGCGGTCGTCGCGTTGAGCGCTCTCGTCTGGGGCTGCAGCCCCGACACCTCCCCTTCGGGGCTGCTCCCGGCGGGCCTCGCGCAGCCCGGACGCAGCGTACGGGTGATCGCGCTCCGCGAAGCGCCGCTGCGGCCAGCGACGCGGGCCCACCTCGCTCGGGAGGGGGTAACGATCCTCACCCGCGTCGGCGCCGGTCGCTTCGTCGCCATCGGCAGCGCCGGCGGCTTCCTCCGCGCCACCACCTTCTTACGAGATGTCTCGCTCACCCCAGCGGAAGCGAAGCTCTCGCCGCGCTTGCGCGCGAAGCTGGCGGGGGACGCGGGACGAGAGCTCTCGATCTGGGCGATGCTCGCCAGCGAGCCCAACGACGACGAGCTCGCCCACCTCCGCGCGCTGGGGACGCTTCGCCGGGTCGGCTTCGCGCCCCTCTACGCGCTGCAGCTGCCCAACGACGCCCCCACCACTGTCACGCGCCTCGCGCAGCTCGAGATCGTGCGCCACCTCGACCTGCCACCGCCTCCAGCCAAGGCCCTCCTCGATCAGACGCGGGTTCAGATCGGCGTCGAGGCGCTGCACAGCTTTGAGCTCTCTGGAGGGCGACCTCGCTATCGGGTCGCCGGAGCGGGCACCATTGGCGGGATCTGGGATCCACACGGTGTAGAGCCGACCCATGCCGATCTCGCCTCGAAGCTGCTACGCCACCCCAACCCCGACGACGCCCCCTCGCTCTCCCACGGCACGGCGGTGGGCAGCTGCCTCGCCGGCAGCGGTGAGCGGAGCGCGCAGCCTCCGCTGCCCTATGAGCCCTATCAGCTGCGGGGCATCGCGCCAGAAGCAAAGCTGGCGATGTACCTCACCAACGGCGACCACGACGCGAAGGGACAGCCCACGACCTTCATCGAGCAGTACCTCGAGGCCCGCGAGGTCTACGGCATCGACGTCGCGAGCTTCTCCTTTTCGCACTCGAGCAAGGCGATCTATGACACCGTGGCGGCGAACCTTGACTTCGTGATCGCCGGCGAGAGCTCGAGCCTGCCGCCACCGATCCCGATCGCCGTCGCCGCAGCCAATGACGGCTACCGCGACGGCTACGGCTCCGTGTCGAGCCTGGGCGCGGCGAAGAACACCCTAACGGTCGGCGCGACCACCTGGCCCAATGGCCAGCTCTGGGGCGCCTCCAGCTTCGGACCCACGACAGACGGGCGAACCAAGCCAGAGGTCATGGCGCCGGGTTGCTCGGTGCATGGCGGCGCCGCGGTGCAGCTCGCGGAGGTGCGCGTGCTGTCGACCAAACGCGCCGCCTCCCCGCTGGTGTGGAGCTTCGACCAGAGCGCCGAGGGTTGGTCGGTCGAAGGCCACCTCGAGCCCTTGAGGGTTAGCGGCGGCAGTCTCCACACCTGGATGACCAACGCATCGCCGCGGCTTCAGAGCCCTGACAAGCTCTTCCTCGACGCCAGCCGCTATGATCGCGTCGAGCTACGGTTGGCGGTCGAGCGCCACCACCGGGCGCGACTCTGGTGGCTGACCAACGAGCAACAGAAGTACAGCTCCGCGCGCCGCCGGACCTTTTTGATCTCCGGCACTGGCAAGCTATCGACCTACGCCATCGACGTCGGCGCTGATAAGGACTGGAAGGGCGTGATCCGCCGCCTGCGGCTGAGCATCGACACGGCAGGGATCGCCTTCGCACGCCCGGGCAACAGCTACGGGCCGAGCTGCGGCACCTCGATGTCGACGCCGATCGCCGCTGGCAGCGTGCTCCTTATGCTGCAGCGATACCGCGAGCTCTTCCGCGGCGTAGGGCGACCGATCCCCGCGCTGCTCAAAGGGCTGCTGATCGCCTCAGCCCGCGATATGGTCGGCCAGGCTGGCGCCAACCCAGATCTCGAGGGCGCCCCTACGCCCTACTCGGCGGGCCCCGATCATGCCACGGGCTATGGCGAGATCGACGTCGCCCGCGCCATCACGCTGCTCGAGCGCTCGGCCAAGGGGCCGCGCGCCTTCGTCGAGGGGCACGTCGCCAGGGGCGGCCAGACGGTGCGGCTCCGGCTCCGCCCGCGACAAGACGCGCTGGGCAAGGAGCTGAAGGTCACCCTGGTCTGGGACGATCCCGCGGGCGAGCCAGGGCAAAAGACCGTCCTGCAAAACGACCTCGATCTGCGCGTGGTCACAGCCGCTGGTGACGAGCTGCTGCCCTATGTGCTGCTGCCGCTCTCGCCGAGCATCGCCGCCTCCCGTGGCGTTGACCGGCACAACAACGTCGAGCAGGTGCGGATCGTCAAGCTCGTCGAGGGCGACTCCTTGGTCGAGATCCACGGGCACGAGCTCGCGCGCCCGCCACAACGCTTTGTGGTCGTGGTCAGCGATCCCGACCTGCTTGCCGAGCCGCTAGCGTTGGACGCCGACGGCGATGGCTCCTACGGCGACGACTGCGACGACACAGACCCTGCCGTCCATCCAGGGCAGCAAGAGGTGCCCTACAACCGCAAAGACGACGACTGCGATCCAACGACCCTCGACGTGCCGGCTCCACCAGACGCCAGCGTCAACGCTGACGCTGGCGCCGACGGCGGCGCCTCGGGCTCGTCGGGAGGCTGCGCCATGACGCGCGCCTCGACCCGACGGAAAACGGTAACCTCGGGCGAGACCATCTCGCTCCGCGTCCTAACGCTGCTGGCGTTGCTGGTGCAGCTGCGGCGGCGCAGATCGAAGAGGAGCGCCTCGTGCTGACCACCGCACAACGGGCAGATCTGCTGCAGCGCGTCGCCATCACGGCGGCGCCACTGACCGACAGCGCCCTCGGCCTGCGCTGGCCCTGGGATCACGAGGAGCTCGAGCGACGCTGCGAGCTGATCAGCAGCGCGCTGGGGCGCGGGGGCGCCGACGAGGTCGCGCTGAAGACCTTCGCCTGGGGCCCGGAGCAGCGCTACTTCGACTGGACCGGCGACCGGGTGCCGCTGGTCGAGCGGGCCGAGCTCTGGCTGCAGACCGGCGGCGGTCATCAGCAGCTGCTCTGCCGAGCCAGCGACGAGCCCGCCTGCTGCCTTGGGGCGATGCGCCCCACCGAGGGCGGCGAGGGCGAGCTCCTAGAGGTCGTCGACGCAGGCTACGGTACGCTGGCCAGCGAGTACAAGAGGGCCCGCGTGGGCACCAAGGTCGTGCTGGCCTCCGGACACCAACCCAACGCCGCGATGCATGAGGCCCTCGTCGCCCGCGATGCGGCGGGCCTCCTCCTCGGGCCGGGAGCCGCCACGAGCGTCCAGCCGCGGAGGCTCTCGGGGCCCTGCCTCTATGCGACACAACGCCCCTTCGGCTTCAACCTCGACGCCGAGCGCTATCATCTGCTGCTCTCGCGGCTGGCCGCCGGAGAGTCGCTCCGCGTCCGCGTTGTGACCCGCATCCGCAGCGAGAGCGGTGAGCGTCCAGCCCTGCTGGCGCGGCTCCGCGGCGCGGAGCGTGACGACGAGCGCGTCTGCCTGATCGCCGATCTCAGCCGCGGCGTCGCGAGCGTCAACGGCGCGATGCGCGCGCTCTCGGCGCTAAGAGCAGCGATCGTCGATGGTGTGCTCGCGCCGCCGGTGCGTGGCATCGAGCTCTGCTTGCTCGGCGGTGACGCCGCCGCGGTGGCCTGGCTCGCCGACGAGACCACGACGTGGCCCACGGCGCTGCTGCAGCTCACCGTCGACGAGCGCGCCTATCACACCCGCGCGCAAACGCTGCACCCCTCGGCCGGCTCCTTCGTCGACGACCTGCTGATAGACGAGCTCGAGGCATGCGCCGAGCTCGAGAGACCACGCGTCTCCCCTCTCCGGCTCTCCCTACCCCACCGCGGCCCCCCCGCGCCAGGCAACAGCGCACACACCGACGACAACGGCCTGGCCCTCGACGGCGTCACCCCCCACGCTGCCCTGCTTCGAAGCGAGGGCTCGGCGCATGACCTCGCGGCGTTGGGCAGCGCGCTCTATGAGCTGGCTAACTTGAGCGTCGACCAGCTGCCCCTGCTGATCTCCCGCGGCGAGCTCGCCGGCGCCAGCCGCCTCGAGCGGCGAGCCCGGATCCTGCGACGCCACGCGCTGGCCGACCTCGCCGGTGATCCGACGCAGCTCAGAGCCCACGCCTGCGACCAGCTGTGGCAGATCGAGCGCGGCCTGCGCGCCGAGCTCGAGCGCGAGCGCGAGCGGCTGGCCAGCGCGGCGGCGTTCTTCGGCGGCGTCGGCGGCCAAGCGCTGGCGCTGGCGGAGACCGAGGCGTCGCTCGATCGACAGCGCGAGCGGCTGACGCGAGTGCTCACCGACGAGCTACGCGCCAGGGTCGGCGAGGACGCCAGGCTCACGGTCAAGCGCCGCGCCCTGACAGCCTTGGAGAGACGTGCCAGCAACACCTTCTATGCGCGGCGCTCCGCAGCGGGACCAATCCCCGTCAAGCTGCTGCTGCGTAACGCCCGCCCCGCCGACCAGGCCTGGCTCGTACACCATGAGCACCAGCTGACCAACGAGCCCAGCGTGCGGGCGGTGCTCCAAGCGCTGCGAGGGGAGCGGCGCTCACTCCTCGAGCTCTGGGAGCAGCTCCGCGATGACTACCCGCAGAGCGATCTGAAGCTCTTCGGCCGCCTCCTCGAGGTACTCGAAGGCGCCGAACTCGTGGCTAGCGGCTAGCAGACACCCACGACCACCTGGCGGACACGCGACCCACGAATAAAGAGACGCGGTGTCTGCGCGATGAGCGTAGCGCTGGTGTGAGAAGGCTTGGCGAATAGCGCTGGCAGAGAGTGGACGCGTCACGGAGAGGCCGTCGCCGCGCCGCCGCCCAAGATCAGCGGCAGGCCGTCTTTGCCCGAGCCGACGACGATCACCTTGGTGTTCTTGCTCTCGGCGAGCTGCAAGGTGGCCTCGATACCCTTCCAGCGCAGCAGCCGGTCGTCTAATGTCGCCTTGAGGATCTCCTGGGCCTTGGCCGTCGCCTGGGCCTCGACGATCTTGCGCTGGGCGGCGATCTTGGCCTTCTCGAGCTTGAACTTCTCGCGATCAGCCTCTTGCTTCATCGAGAGCTTCCGCTCGATCGCGTTGACAACCATCTTCGGAAACTCGAGGTTGCGCAGGAGCACGGTCTCGACCTCGAAGTAGTCATACTTCTTGAACTGCCTGCCGATGGCCGTCTGGATCGTGCCCTGGATCTTACTGCGGCTGCGGTAGGCCTCGATGCTCTTATAAGACGAGATGACATCGCGCGTCGTGTTGCGTAGCACTGGCTGGATCAGCATTCGATAGAACGCCTTGCCGACCTTGGCGTGGAGCTCACCGACCTTCTTGGGCACCAGCTTGTAGCGAATCGACACGTCACAGCGGATCTGCAGCTGATCCTGGCTGAGCACCTGCAGCTTCTCTAGCCGATCCTTGGTGCGGATGTCGTAGCTGAAGATCTTGTTCCACGGCGCCAGCCACTGAAACCCCTCGCCGAGCACCTCCTTGGTGTCGGTGCCAGAGCGCCAGTTGTAGTAGACACCACGGTGTCCAGAGTCGATGGTCTTGCCGCAACCACTCCCAGCGAGCAGAAACAGCGCGATGGCAAAGACCCCGACGAAAAAGCGTGACTTCTGTGTGTTCTGCGGCATGGCAATCTCCTGACGACGCCCCCCCTGGGCGCGAAGCTCCGAGGTTGATAGCTCAGCGTAGGACCATACACCAGCCATGGATCGACGCCAGCCAGCCTCGACGGGTCAGGCTACCTTCGCGTATGATGACGACATCTCTTGGAGAGGACTGATGCATCTGCGCTCCCAACACCTCAGCTTCGTCGGCCTCGTCGCGGTCCTCGCGCTCGTCTTCGCCACGGGCTGTAAAGGCAAACGCTGGGTCGAGGGCAGCTGGCTTTTCGTTGACGATAACGGCAAGCCCGGCGCCTGTTTCACCTTCGCCGCCAAGAACGAGCTCACGGTTTACCAAGGGGCATCCTGCGAGGGCCCCGTAGACAAGATGGCCTCAGGCAAGTGGCAGCTGAAATCCAAGACCAAGCTAGCGATCCAGCGAGGCAAGGAAAAGGTCGCCCAGCTTGCCATGATCACTGAGCACGACGACAAGCACTTCGTCTCTCGGGGCACCCTCGCCGGCACGCTTCACCGCGTGGGCGAGGGCGGTGGCGAGGCGCTGCTGGAGGCGCTTCGCAAAAAGGGCGTAGTCAAGATCTTTCCGCTCCCGAAAGCGCAGGGTTGCGAGCAGCTGGGGCTGGGGCTGGCCGCGATCCGCAAGCTGCCCAAGGAGAAGAACCCCAGGATGCTGCGGGCGCGAGACCAGGGCCTCGAATACCGCGTCAACACCAACACCGGCGACCCGAAGATCAAGAAGGTCATCTACGCGCTCAACCAGGATCAGCTCGACTGGGTCTACATCGAGCATACGGCAGCGGCCTTCGGCGCGCCGGGGCCCGAGGGCCGCCTCGAGAAGGCGATCGGCAAGCCCAAGTCGAGTGTCTCGACGGGCAAGGGGGCCAAGCGCCAGAACATCGTGATGTGGAAGACCTACTGCGCGTCACTCCATGGCCAGCGAAACCGCGACATCGATCTGACGCTCTTTTCCACCCCCGGCGAGAAGACCGCCTACTACTACCTCTCGGAGGGTGTGGTCTCGAACATCTGGGAGAACCTGCGTCAGATGGCGGCCGATCCGGCGGCGCAGGACGACGGCAGCGACGATGAGGGCGGCGATGACGGTAAGGGCGACGGCAAGAAGGCCACCAAGAAGGCCAGCAAGAAGGCCGAGCCAGCAACGAAGGCCAGCAAGAGAGCCGAGCCAGCGACGAAGGTCAGCAAGAGAGCCGAGCCAGCGACGAAAACCGCGCCGACCAAGAGCCCAGCCAAGGCCACCAAGCCCAAGGCCCAAGGCGGGGTCACGGCGGGTGGTCGCCCGGTGGTCTCCGGCACCGACGAGGACATCTAGAGCGCTGATCTGCTTACCGGACCGAGCTGCGCGAAGGATGCGGCATCATAGCGTAGGAGCGAGAAGGGCGCCTGCTGGTAGCGAGCAACCGACGAGCGACCACCGCTGTGATTTCGAAAACCAGCGCGGCGACGGGAGGTAAGCGGGTCAGCGCTCTAGCAGCAGTCTGTGGATTTAGCCCGGACCGAGCGAGGCGACGCGCCATTCGAGCCAAGATCGCAGAGCGAAAACGCAGCCATAGTGGTGCTACGGCGAGTTTGAGCGACAAAGAGCTCGGTTCGAAGGGCAAGTCGCGATGGGAGGGCTCGATCAACAGGCTGCTAGCCTCCCTATCTATGCCGTCAGCCCTGGCGCTCAGCATCGTCATCTCCTTGCTCTGCGCGGCGAGCTGCAGCCGGGTGGCCTATATCGCCGAGCAGGCTGGCGGACAGCTGCGCATCTTCGCCGATCGGCAGCGCATCGAGTCCATGCTGAAACGCAAGACGCCGCTGCTGCGACCATGGGAGCGCAAGCGCCTACACCTGGTGCTCCTCGCCCGGGCCTACGCCTTCGACACCATCGGCCTGACGCGAACAGCGGCGTACACCCGCTATTACGACACCGGCGGAGGGCCGATCGCGCATAACCTCTCGGCGGCACCGAAGGACAAGCTGAAAGCCTACAGCTGGCGCTTCCCGGTGGTCGGCACCCTGCCCTATCTGGGCTTCTACCGACGCGAGCGCGGCGTCGTGTATCAGCGCCAGCTCGAGCAACGCGGCTACGACACCTATCTTCGCCCTGTCTCCGCCTACAGCAGCCTCGGCTGGTTCGCCGATCCGGTCTTCTCCACGATGATGCGCGCGTCGCCCGCGCGTCTGGTGGAGCTGGTGATCCACGAGAGCACACATACGACGATCTTTTTGCGCGGTGAGATCGGCTTCAACGAGAGCCTCGCCGTCTTTGTCGGGCAGCAAGGGACGATCAACTTCTTCGCCCGAATCGCCGGGCCGCGCTCGCCGATCGTCAATCGGGCGCGGGCCCACTTCGCCCGGCGAAAGCGCTTCGGGCGCCTGGTCACCGAGCTCCGTCGTCGGCTGAAAACGCTCTACAACCGCGCGATTCCTCGTGCGGCGAAGATCAACCGCCGGGAGATGGTCTTCGCCTGGGCCAAGCGCCGTTATCGCCAGATCTTTTCGCCCGCTGAGCGCGGCAGCTTTGGGCGACGCAAGCTGAACAACGCCGTGGTGCTCTCCCTCGGGCGCTACCTCGCTGGTGTCGACTTCCACGCACGAGTCTACCGCTGCGTCAATCGCGATCTCGGCGAGCTCGTCGCGCTCTATAAGCGCGCCCAGCATCACGACGATCCGATCAGGTGGGCTGCTCGCCGCTGCGGCCTGCGCCGCCCGCCCCCTCAGCGGCTCTAGAGCGCTGACCAACTTACCTCCCGTCGCCGCGCTGGTCTGCGAAATCACAGCGGTTGTTGCTCGTCGGTTGCGTGCTACCAGCAGGCGCCCTTCTCGGTTGCGTGCGACCAGCAGGCGCCCTGGTCGCTCCTACGCCGTGATTCCGCATCCTTCGCGGAGCTCGGTCCGGTAAGCTGATCCGCGCTCTAGAGCGCGGGCCAACTCCCCTCTCGATCACCGTAGCACCACACCCACGGCTGTCTGCGCGATGAGGGTGGGAGCGATCCACAACAGCCATAAGGGTTTTGCGGAAGGGTTGCACCTTCGTGGTAGGATCGCGCCGGTCGCGTTGAGTCGGCATCTCCTGACGTGGCTCGTGCGACTGACGGTAGACGAATGAACCCGACCGAGATCACCTGCTCGGCGTGTAACCACGCCTACCCTGCGCCTGCCACGGGCGGCTGGGCGCTGTGCCCCCAATGTGGGCATATGCAAGAGATCCCCACAGCCCCCAGCACGCCGACGCTCTCCGGTATCGAAAACGTCGCCCCTGCCTCCGATCCACCAATCCAGCCCGTAAAGAGCCTCGGCCGGATCTCGCTGAAGAAGCTGGCACGAAACCAAGCCCGAATCGCTCCCATTGTGGAGCAAATGCAGTCGACAGCTCAGAGCGAGGTCGCCGAGGATGAAGACGACCTCTTCCGGGAAGACGATCTCGATCGTGAGCCGCTGGTCGGCGCCTACGGCAGCGAGAGCACGATCATCAACACCGATCCCGAGAGCGTCGTGCTCGAGAGCTTGACTATGGGAGGCGAGACCCCCGACGCAACGGCGGTTCACGGCGAGCCCGCGCCGGGCGACGTGGACGCGCTCTTCGATGAAGATGATGAATGGGAGGATGGGCCTACGGAGGCGTTCCCAGGGGTGAGCCTCATCGAGACCGATCCTCCACCGCCGCCGTCGCCACCAACGGCGAGCGAGCCGTCTCGCGCCAACCTCCCAGAGCAGCTCTATCACCCACACCAGGTGACGCGGCGTAAGACCAGCGAGGTCGGCGATCTGCCAGCCCGCCCCAGCGCCGGGCCCCGATGGGGATCGCGATCGCCCTCCCCGCCACACGATACCCTCGAGAGCCGCTCGTTCGGGCAAGCCCCAAACGTGGTCGCCGCGGCCTCAGCTGCGCCCACGGATCTCCCTGATCTGCCACCGCGCCCACGCAGCGTCAGCGGAGCGTTCGCGGCGGCCTCCGCCTCTCCCTCAGCCCTTGGCAGAGATACCGATCTTCCGGGTCGCCCCTCGGGCAGGCCCGTCGACATGGGCTTCTTCGACCAAGCCGCGCCCAAAGAAGCGCTGCAGCAGATCGGCTCCGTGAGGCTCGATCGCCGCACCGACGAGGTGCCGATGGAGATGGAGCTCAGCGACATCCCCAGCAACCCCGAGGAGCAGCTGATCGAGGACGTCGAGGATGACGCAGCCTTCGACGCAGTGGCCACCGATCCGTCGGAAGGCTTGCCGTTGTCGTCGCCCGCTGCGCCAGACGCGGTGACTCCATCCATGGCAGGCGACGACCCATTGCCGACCACAAGCGGTCTGGGAGGGACGAGCTCCGCGGAGATGGCCCTCGGCGCCTCTGGGCCCGGGCCGATGATCCCGGGCTTTGGTGGACCGGTGGTGCCGAGCCTGACCCAGCAGGCCTTGTCGGTGCCCGCGACGGCGAGCGCCCCGCCAGTCGCCTCCTCGACGCTGATACCGCCGCCACCGCCGCCGAGCGCGCAACCCACGGCCGGCGTGATGAGCAAGACCACCAGGCCCACGGGAGCGCCGTCGGCGCTCGTGACCCCACCTCCACCAGACCTCGGTGGAGCCTCATCAATGGGGGCGATGGTCATGCCGCCACCCGTCGCGGCAAGAGAGACCCCGTTGCCACCGCCGCCGCCAGCCTCGAGTCCAGGCGCCGCCTTGGAGCCTCCGCCCCCACCTCATCTCGTGGATGCGAGCGGGCAGGCGGGAGCGACGAGCGATCAAAGGCCCGCCAACGGCGCGCTCGCAGCTCAGACGCTCGATCCCCTCGACTCGTCGGCAGGACATGACGCTTTGATACCCCTCGAGTCGGCCGGAGGGCTCGCGCTGCCTGCCCTCGAGGATCTGCCTCCAGAGCCGCCCAAGCCTGCCGTCGCGTCAGCCCCGTCCATCGAGCAGCCAGACTCCTTTCCGCCTTCCCCACCACACTCGGTGCCAAACCGCACAGCCACGCTCCAAGCCGCGATCACCAGCGGGCTCGGCGATCTCTCGGCGGAGCTGCCGCCGGCTCCCCCCAAACCCGCGCCGGGAGCCGTGAGCACCCGCCTGGCGCCTCCACAGGTCTCCGATGATGGCATCATGGTCTTCGTGCCCGACGCGCCGGTGGCCGAGGGCGGGATCGACGAGCCCGGCCCAGCTCGCGAAGACCGAACACCACCGCCCTCTTCTGCGCCCCCACCGCCCGAGCTCTTCAAAGACGACCCCGGCGGCTCGCACCCGCTGGTCAAACCTCAGCGTCGTTTGGCGGCCGGACATGGCGTCGCAAAGAAAGGTGAGTTCGTCACCCAACGCCGAGGCCACACGCTCCGCTTGGTGTTGCTGATCGCGATCCCCACCGTGTTGATCGTCGGCGGCGTCGTCGTCGCGATCGTGTTGGTTCGTTGACCATGTTGCCCTTCGAGAGCGCCCCCCTCGAGCGGGGAGATGTGCTGAGCGAGCGCTACGTCCTCGACGCGCCGCTCGGCGAGGGCTCGATGGCCGAGGTCTGGCGCGCCTGGGATGAGCAGGCAGCCTGCTGGGTCGCGGTGAAGATCGTCAACGAGCTGCTGGCGCTGAGCGCTCGAGCCCAGCAGCGCTTCGCCCGCGAGGTGGCGGCCATCGGGCGCATCCAGCACGAGAACACCGTCGAGCTACTCGACCACGGGCAGCTCGACGACGAGGCTCGCCCTTTTCTCGTCATGGAGTACGTCCCTGGTCAGACCCTCGCAGCCTTGCTCGAGCAGAGCCCGCGGGTCTCGCTTTCCATGGCCCTGGCGATCGCAAGCCAGCTCCTCTCAGGGCTGGCGGCGGCCCACGCTCAGGGGGTGATCCATCGTGACCTCAAGCCAGCCAACATCGTCGTCGCCGGCTCTTTGGTCGACGACCCGGGATCTCTAAAGATCCTCGACTTCGGCGTGGCGCGGATGCTCGACATCGCTGGCGACGAGGGACAGGAGCGGCTGACCGCCACGGGGACGATGCTCGGCAGCCCGCGCTACATGCCGCTGGAGGTCGCCCGCGGCGCCCCCGACGTCGACTTCCGCGCCGACATCTTCGGCGCAGGAGCCGTCCTCTACGACGCCCTCACGGGACACCCGCCCTTTTCAGCTGGAGCGATCGGCCTGGTGATTCGAGCGATCATCGCTCACGAGATCGTGCCGCTGGCCGAGGAACGCCCCGATCTCGCGCCGGCCTTCGTTGCGGTGATCGAGCGAGCCCTCGCCCAACGGCCCGAGGATCGCTGGCCCGACGCGACGGCAATGCTCGACGCGCTGCGAGCGGCCTCCTAGAGCGCTGATCAGCTCACCGGACCGAGCTGCGCGAAGGATGCGGCATCACGGCGTAGGAGCGAGCAGGGCGCCGGCTGGTAGCACGCAACCGACGAGCGACAACCGCTGTGATCTCGAAGACCAGCGCGGCGACGGGAGGGACGTTGGTCAGCGCTCAAGCAGACGACTTGACCAACAGAACGTGGGAGTTTGCGCCACCCGGTGCGAGCGCATACGATCGGCTCATACGGCGAGGCGGGTGTAACCCACGCGACGCGAGCAGTAGAGCGACGCCATGATAGGGATGAGGATAGCCAGAGGCATGAAAGTCGTCGAACACCTCGAGCGTGCGAGTGAGCCGCTGATCAGCGTGGAGATCATCCCGCCCAAGAGAGGGGCGAACATCGCGGACTTTCACCGCGCGGTGGAGTCGATCAAGCCTTTCGACATCCCCTTCATCAACGTCACGAGTCACGCTGCCGACATCGAGTGGCAAGAGCAACCCGATGGCAGCTACCGTCGCCGCGTCAAGCGCAAGAGCCCGGGCACCTTCGGCCTCTGCGCCATGATCAAGTATAAGTACAACATCGATCCCGTACCCCACCTGCTCTGCCGCGGCTACTCACGCGAGGAGACTGAGGACGCGCTGATCGAGCTGAACTACCTCGGCATCGAGAACGTGCTGGTGATCCGCGGCGACGGCGCGACCCGCTCGGTGCGCGCCGACCGCACCGCCAACGGCTACGCGGTCGACCTCGTCGAGCAAGTACAGAACCTCAACCACGGGCGCTACCAGGACGATCTGATGGACCCTGCCCCGACGGACTTCTGCGTCGGCGTCGCCTGCTACCCGGAGAAGCACTTCGAGTCGCCCAACCGGACCTACGACCTCGCGATCTTGCGACGCAAGCAGGAGCTCGGCGCCAGCTACGCCGTGGCGCAGATGTTCTACGACAACCAGGCGTACTTCCGCTTCGTGGAGCGCGCCCGAGGGGCCGGCGTCACGATCCCGATCCTGCCAGGGCTAAAGATCCTCACAGCGAAACGCCAGCTGAACTCGATCCCAGCGGTCTTTCACGTGGACATCCCTGAGGCGCTCACCGACGAGATGTTGGCGACCAAGACGCGCAAGCAGACACGCGAGGTGGGCATCGCTTGGGCCGAGAAGCAGGTCCGGGAGCTGATGGACGCGGGGGTCCCCTGCATCCACTTCTACATCATGCAGCGCACCTCATCGTTCGTGGAGCTGCTCGAGCGTCTCGGCCAAGGGCGCAAGCCCTCTGTCGCCGTGGCGACCCAGGCTCCGACAGCCTAGAGCGCTGACCACCTTACCTCCCGTCGCCGCGCTGGTCTGCGACATCACAGCGGTTGTCGCTCGTCGGTTGCTTGCTACCAGCAGACGCCCTTCTCGCTCCTACGCTGTGATTCCGCATCCTTCGCGCAGCTCGGTCCGGTAAGCTGATCAGCGCTCTAGAGCGCTGACCACCTTACCTCCCGTCTTGCTTGCTACCAGCAGGCGCCCTCCTCGCTCCTACACCGTGATTCCGCATCCTTCGCGCAGCTCGGTCCGGTAAGCTGATCAGCGCTCTAGCGACGGCGAGCTCGAGCGATCGCTCGGCGAAAAGAGCAAGCGTCGCGACGGAGGGGCGAGATCAACAAGCTGCTCGTCACCTGGCTCAAGAGCTTCCCCACAAACTCGGGACCGAGCCGGGTGCTGAGCTGCCGCGCCGCTTTCGTAGCCGAAGAAACGAGCCATACGGGCGGTACGGCGAGCTTTCTGAGGTATAGAACGCAGCCGGGGCAGTGCTGTGCCCGGCGACGGGAGGGATTTGTAGGGGTGCTCTCAAGCCTGAGCTCAGCCGCCAATCGCCTTGAGCAGATAGTAGAGAGGGATACCGATGATGGCCGCGACGGGAACGGTCGTCAGCCACGAGATGACGATGTTCCGCACGACGCGCATGTCGAGCGCCTCCATCCCGCGAGCGAAGCCGACGCCGATCACCGAGCCCACGAGGGTGTGGGTGGTCGAGAGTGGTAGACCGAGTTTGGAGCCAAAGAGGATCGTCACCGCCGCGCCAAACTCGGCCGAGAAGCCGCGGGTCGGCGTCATCTCGGTGATCTTGGTGCCAATGGTCGACATCACGCGGTAGCCGTAGGTCGCTAGCCCGAGTACGATGCCGCCGCCCCCTAGCAGCAGGATCCACGTCGGCACGCCGACCTTCTGCGCTACCGCACCCGACTGCAGGGTGCTAAAGACCGCAGCCATCGGGCCAATCGCGTTAGCGACGTCGTTGGCGCCATGGGCGAAGGCCACGGCGCAAGCGGTCGCGACCTGCAACGGGCTGAAGATCTTCTCGACGGCGGCCATGCTCTGCTTGACCCCGCCCTCTGGCTCACCCCGCATCCCCTGGATCAGCTTGGTGCCCATGACGCCGAGCAGACCGAGGCCTACGGCGCCGCTGAGTGAATGCCACCACATCAGCTGTAGCTTGACGTTCTTTAGCCCCTTGAAGAGCATCACCAGCGCCAAAACGAAGAGCAGCACCCCGACCAGATAGGGCGCGGCCTTGCGGGCCGAGGCCGCGGGCGTCTCGGTGAGGATTACGGTCCGCCGGACCACCCGAAAGATGATGTAGGAGACGATCCCGCCGACGAGTGGCGAGACGACCCAGCTAGCGACGATGAAGATCAGCTTGCCCCACTTCACGGCGGAGGCCCCAGCGACGAGCAAGCCAAAGCCGGTCAGTGAGCCGACGATGCTATGGGTGGTGGAGACCGGGACACCGAAGAAGGATGCCCCGTTGAGCCAGAGCGCGGCAGCGAGCAACGCCGACATCATCCCGTAGACGAAGAGCTTGGGGTGGGCCTGAAACACCATCGGGTCGACGATGCCCTTGCGTACGGTGTCGGTCACGTAGGCACCGACCAGCACCGCGCCTAGGAACTCGAGGATGCCCGCGACGACGATCGCCTTGCGCAGCGTCAGGGCACCGGAGCCGACGGAGGTACCCATGGCGTTGGCCACGTCGTTGGCGCCGATGTTCCAGGCCATGTAGAGGCCGACGGCCCCCGTGATCCAAAGCAGCAGATCGGTAGACATGAGATCCGGTCGCAGTTTTCGAAGCGGAGAAGACGCGCGAACCTCGACACAAGGAGGAGGACCGATGCACTGAGGAGAGGCTCGAACCTCGGCACAAGGAGGAGGATCTCGTACTAGGCCGCCATGAAGAGCCGAATCCGATGCGTCATCTTCTCCGCGAAGTTGGCGAGATCACCTATCTTGTTGAAGATCTTCATCCAGATGTAGAGCGCCGCAGGCTTGAACTGGTCCTCGTGGCGGAAAAACTCTTTGGCGAGCTGGTCTTGCACCTTGTCGGCGAGGTGTTCTTCGCGATCGACCATGTCGATCAGCGTCAGCACGCGGGTCGCCTCGGCGCCCTCGAAGGAGACCCCAGAGAGCGTCTCCAGCTCCTCAACCACGCCGGTGGCTCGGGTGAAAACGACCCCCACCGCCTCGACCAGCTCGCGGAGCAGCTCCGCGACCGGCTCGGGCGGGACCTCCATCTCGCGCATCGTCAGCAACACGCCGAGGTCTTCACAGGCGTCGGCGATCGAGTCTTGCACGGCGAGCACATCGAGGAGCACGGGGCGGCTGACCTGCATGAAGACCTTGCGCGGCAGCGAGTCGCGCAGCCGGTTCTTCAGCACGTCGCACTCGTTCTCGAGCACCGAGAGCTGCTTGCCGAGGCGTCGGGTTTCATCGTAGTCGCCGGCGAGGGTCGCTTCGACGATGGTCGGCACCAGGGCGACCGCCTCGCCGACCTTATGCTGGTGCTCGATCAGCGGCTTGAAAGGAGATGGAACGATCAGACGAGACAACCAGGACACGCGATGACTCCCATAGAGTGACGCCAGCATCTCCACGCTCATATAAGCGATCTGCCAGGCGCGTTCTAGAACGTTCTTTGCTTCCATCGATTGTGACACAAAGGTGTCGCAGAGGGATCCCACAGATAGGGCTGTCGTATTCGCGACCTCGCACGCTGGGCGCCAAAGGACAGACACGAAAACGTCACAAAGGGAGACAGGGTTGGTGGGAGACGGGGTTGGTGGGAGACGGGGTTGGTGGGAGACGGGCTGAGGGAGCGAGGAGCGGGCGCCGACCTCGCTGAGACGGCGCCCAAGCAAGAGCCGCTTCTCAGACGAGGAGCGGGGCGATCACGAGCGCGACGACGCTCATCAGCTTGACCAGGATGTTCAGCGACGGACCCGCCGTGTCTTTGAAAGGATCGCCAACGGTGTCGCCGACGACCGTAGCCTTATGCGCCTCGGAGCCCTTGCCCTGCTTCTTGCCATCGTCGTCTTTGAACTCGCCGGACTCAACGAACTTCTTGGCGTTATCCCAGGCGCCGCCGGCGTTGGACATGAAGATCGCCATCAGCACGCCGGAGACGGTGACGCCTGCGAGCAGGCCGCCGAGGGCGTTGACGTTGCCGAAGGCCTTCTTCGAGGCGAAGCCGACGATGATCGGCGTGAGCACGGCGAGCAGACCTGGGAGGATCATCTCCTTGATCGCGGCGTCGGTGGAGATCGAGACGCATTTGGCGTACTCGGCCTTGGCCTTGCCTTCCATCAGCCCGGGGATGCTCTTGAACTGCCGCCGCACCTCGAGAATCATCGCCTTGGCGGCGCGACCAACCGCGGCCATCGCCATCGAGGAGAAGAGGAAGGGCAACATCGCGCCGATGAAGAGCCCAGCCATGGTCACCGGCTCAGAGATGTCGATCGAGGTCAGGCCGGCCTTGGTCTTGAAGGCCGAGAAGAGCGCCAGCGCGGTCAGCGCGGCGGAGGCGATGGCGAAGCCCTTGCCGATGGCGGCGGTGGTGTTGCCCACGGCGTCGAGCTTGTCGGTACGCTCACGCACGTCTTTTTCGAGCTCGCTCATCTCTGCGATGCCGCCAGCGTTGTCGGCGATCGGGCCGTAGGCGTCGACGGCGAGCTGGATGCCCGTGGTCGAGAGCATGCCGAGGGCGGCGAGGGCGATGCCATAGAGGCCTGCGGTGTTGTAGGAGGCGACGATCGCCACGGCGAGCACGATCAGCGGCAGTGCGGTGGACTTCATGCCCACGCCGAGGCCAGCGATGATGTTGGTCGCAGGACCGGTGGTCGACTCCTTGGCGATCTGGCGGGCTGGGCCGCGCTGCTCGGAGGTGTAGTACTCGGTGATGATGCCGATCGCGACGCCAGCGACGAGGCCGACCACGGTGGCGACAAAGACGCCGAGGGAGCTGTAGATCTTGCCGTCGTAGGTCCACTTGGCCGGCAGCATCCAGTCGATGATGAAGTAGGTCAGGACGGCCATGATGATCGCCGCGCCGAAGGTGCCCATGTTGAGCGCCGTCTGCGGGTTGCCACCCTCTTTGGTGCGGACCAGGAAGGTGCCGAGGATCGAGACCACGATACCGACGGCCGCCAACACCAGCGGCAGGATCACGGCGTTGAAGCCGAAGGCGTCGCCCTTGGCGTTGATGATCGAGCCGGTCATGGCGGCGCCGAGGGTCATCGCGCCGACGATCGAGCCGACGTAGCTCTCGAAGAGGTCGGCGCCCATGCCGGCGACGTCGCCGACGTTGTCACCGACGTTGTCGGCGATGGTGGCTGGGTTTCGCGGGTCGTCCTCGGGGATGCCGGCCTCGACCTTGCCGACGAGGTCGGCGCCGACGTCGGCGGCCTTGGTGTAGATGCCGCCGCCCACGCGGGCGAAGAGCGCGATGGAAGAGGCGCCCATGGCGAAGCCAGCGATCACGGTAGAGACCACGCTCTGCTGCATGGTGTAGAGCTGCGCCGCGCCGTTGCCCGGCTGCTCGTGGAAGTAGACATTGTAGCCGAGGTAGAGCAGGCCGAGGCCGATCAGGCCGAGGCCGACCACCGAGAGGCCCATCACGGCGCCGCCGGAGAAGGCGATCTGGAGCGCGGGGTTGAGACCCTTGCGCGCGGCGTTGGTGGTGCGCACGTTGGCCAGCGTGGCCACACGCATGCCGAAGTAGCCGGCGAGCGCCGAGCAGAAGGCGCCAACGACGAAGGAGATGGCGACGAGCCAGTGGCTGCCAGGGGCGCCGTTGTTCATCACGCCCAAGGCGACCGCGACGACCACCACGAAGATCGCGAGCACCTTGTACTCACGCGAGAGGAACGCCATCGCGCCCTCACGGATATGGCCACCGATCTCTTTCATCTTGTCGGTGCCCTCATCCTGTTTCTTGATCGCCATCGATTTCATCAAGGCGACCACCAGGGCCAGCGCTCCCGCCACGGGGATGCCGTAAATCAACTGAGAGAAGTCCACCTTTGCGTCTCCTTTAATGCCGCCGCAGGATTGCGAAGAGTCTTCGACGAGTCTTCGTCTTCGACGAGTCTTCACCCCCAACACGCGCTCGCCTAGACGTGACCGTTCGCGTTCGGGGTCCTCGAAAACAGCCTCTATTGAACAGCCTTCTGCACCGCGCAGCTCGCTCCCTTCTGCACCGCGCAGCTAGCTCGCAGTCTTCAAAAGACGCTGTCGCTTTGTCATATTTAGGCTGGCGAGTCAAGCTGTCCAAAGCAAAGCCAATACTCGTGGATTGCTTGAAAAACCCTTGTGTTAGCGCCAGCCCTACCCTGTGCTAGGGTCCACCCCATGGACATCTTGGGGCAGATTGAGGCGATCGAAGAGGTGATCATCGACCCGCTCTTCGTCGTTGACGCCAAGCGCGAGATCGTGCACTTCAACCGCGCCTTCTACTCGATGCTGCCCCGTGGCGTTGCCCGTGGGCTGAAGGGCAAGAGCATCGACGACGTGCTCTCCCTCGACCTCGGCGGCGACGAACCCTGCGTCGTTCGCCGCTGCTGGAAAGCAGCCAAGCACCTACGGCTCGACGAGATCGGCGGCAAGATCCAGCGCACGGACAAGTCGCTGACCTTCATCGTCAGCGCCTTGCCCTTCTTCGATGAGAGCGGCGAGCCCACGGGCGCGGCGATCGCGCTGCGCAACGTCACCGATGAGGCACAGGTGCAGGTGAAGTATCAGGACATGCTCGACAACGCCAAGCGCGAGCGCGAGGAGCTCGAGCACCTGATCCGCTCGCGGACCAAGGACCTGCTCGAGAGCAGCCAGCAGCTGCTGGCGGCCCAGCGCGAACTCTTGGCGTTCAAGCGGGGGCGCATCGTCTGACGACGACCAGAGGAGTTCGGGGATGGAGAAGATCACGCTTGGGGGACTGGAAGCACGGCTGGCTGGCGGCCCCGATCGGGAGGGCGGCGGCGACGGCCCGGTGTTCGTGCTCTGTCATGGCTATGGCGCTCCAGGCGACGACCTGGCCTCGCTCTGGCGCGTGCTCGACGTGCCCGGCGATCTGCGTTTCGTCTTTCCAGAGGCGCCGATCTCCCTCGGGCAGCTGATGATCGGTGTCGAGTCCCGAGCGTGGTGGGAGATCGACAGCGTGGCGCTTCAGCAAGCGATGGCTCGGGGCGAGGAGCGCAACCTGACCAAGACCCACCCCGAGGGCCTCGACGCGGCGCGCGCGGCGCTCTCCGGGCTACTCGATGCGGTCCAAAGCGAGCTCGGCTGCCCCAGCGACCAGATCATCCTCGGGGGGTTCTCCCAGGGCGGGATGCTGACCCTCGACGTGGCGCTGCGCGACGAGCGCCCGCTCCTCGGGATGGTGCTGCTCTCGACGACCTTGCTCTGCGAAGACGAGTGGCGCCCGCTGATGGCCCGACGGTCTGGCTTGCGCGCCTTTCAGAGCCACGGCCGCCGCGACCCGCTCCTGCCCTTCTCGGTCGCCGAGCAGCTGAGCGAGCTGCTCGCTGGCGCTGGTCTCGCCCTCGACTGGGAGCCCTTTCAAGGCGCCCACGAGATCCCCTACGGTGTCACCGAGCGCCTCGGCGAGTTCCTCACCGAGCTGGTCGGCTGAGCCCTAGAGCGCAGCCCCGTTGCCCTCCGGTCAGCCGCGCTGGTCTTCGAAATCACGCCGGTTGTCGCTCGTCGGTCGCGTGCCATCGCGAGCAACGCCGCGACAACTACCTCAGTCGCCGCTGCGCCGCCGCGCAGGGCCGACGTAGCGCACCACCGCCGACGGCAGCTCCTGAAGCAACCGGTGGCGCTGCCGCGAGCCCTCGCGTGCGTGGGCGACGAACATGTGTAGCGCGTTGCACAGCCCGACCGCCTCGAGGTCTTCGAGAGGGAAGCCGAGGTCGAGGGCGACGGCCGCGCCAGCGCTAGCGACGTTCGCCTCGACTCGGCGCAGCTCGCGAGCCGCCGCGACCAGCGCTAGCCAGAGCTGCCAGTAACGCCGGCCACTCGCGCCGTGGCGCTCCACGGCGCGGGTCAGCGCCTCGATGCGCTCGTCGGTGTGGCGGAAGGGTGTGCCGAAGCCAGGGAGCCGATCATGGCGCTGTACCAGCTCGGCAGCGTGCGCCGCGCGCTCGGCCTCACCGGCGCCCGCGGTCCGCTCGGCGAAGGCAACGAGCAGCGCCCCCGCCGCCGGGTAGGAGACCCAGGGGCCAATTAGTGGCGAGCCCAGAGCGACGATCCCCGCGGCGAGGCCCTCGAGCAGACCGCCGTACGAGGCGACCAGGCGGCAGGCCTTCATCGGCCAAATCCGCGCGTCAGCCACCGTGCAGATCGTCGTCAGCTCATCGAAGAGCGCGCTATCTTTGGGTGACAGCTCGCGACCGCTGATCGCCAGCGAGAGCAGCGAGGCGTAGCTCGTGCTGCCGGCGAGCTCGGCGAAGACGCGGCGCCCTCGAAACAGGTGCTCGTCGACACCAGAGGCCGCGACCTGCGTCTCCACCACATCTTGACGATCGCTCATGGCACCTCTCCACCGTCTCCGCGATCGCCGCCGACGTAGCGCAGCGGCGGCTGGTTCATCGGATAGTCCTTCAGCGTGCCCACCGGCTGGGCCAGCGCCTCGGCCATCACGAGCGGCAGTCGCGCCGCGCAGAGCAGCACACGGGCGCTATCCAAGCTGGGCAAGCCCGCCCGCCAGAGCAGCGCCATGGCGAGGGCGAGGGGCGGCAACGCGAGGTCAGCCGGAAGCGCCGCTGGATTCAATGACGCGAGCCCGCGACGCTCGAGCGCCGAGACGACGCGGCGGTAGCTCGCGAGCTCAGCGTGGTCGAAGCGGGACACCACGGCGGCCTTCCTCGCTTCGGCGGCGCCGGCCGCCAGCCAGGCCCAGAGCGCCGCGAACCGGCCGTCGCGGTCGGCGAGCTCTTCGCCCAACCCGAGCGCGCCCACGCCGAGCGCCGCCATCGAGTCGCTGCCGCAGAGGCGCGCGAGGAGCGCGGCATGGGACGGCGCCTCGCCGACGCAAATGGCGCTGGCGATCACCAAAGCCACCTCGACCAGCTCACGCTCTGTCGTGGTCGGCAGCTCGCCGCAGAGCGCCGCGTACCAGGCGTCTGTTAGCCCTCGCGAGGCGGCGAGATCGGCCTGCGTAGCGTAGCCGACGATCCGTCGCTCGCCGTTGGCCTCGACCTCTACGATCCGCGCCTCGAGGGTCTCTGGGAAGGGTGCCAGGTCGAGCGGCCCGGGACCGAGCCCCGACTCGCGGCGATCAGCTTCGCGATCAGCCATCGTCACCACCCCGATCGACCTCTCGATCCTCCCCCCCTCCACTCCCCGACGCCCCCGTGGCGTCCTCTCCGGTCTCGAAGCCGGCGATGGAGCGCGCCCGCTCGCCGAGAGGCGGCGGGATCTCGGGATCCGTGCGCACCTCGATCAGCGACGGACCCGGGTGGGCGAGCGCTGTACGCAGCACGGCGCCGATCATCCCTGGGCGCTCGACGGTCCAGGTCGAGAGCCCCATCGCGCGAGCCATCGCGGCGATCTCGAGCGGGCGGCGGTAGCGCACCGAGAGCATCGGCTTCCGGTCGCCGACGAGCTGACTGCCGTGCCAGATGATCCCGTGCATCTGGTTGTTCTCGACGATCCAGACCACCGGCAGCTCATGCTCCACCGCGGTCAGCAGCTCCATCCCGTTCATCGTGAAGCAGGCGTCCCCGACGATCGCCACCACCGGCTTGTCGGTGACCAACGCCGCCCCGACGGGCGCGGCGGCGCCGTGGCCCATGGAGGCGAAGCCAAAGTTGATCAAGAAGCGTTGCCCCTCGCGCAGACAGAGATCGTGGATGTTGAAGAGCATGTGGCCGCCGATGTCCGAGAAGAGCAGCACGTCCGGCGGCAGCGCGGCCTCGAGGTCCACGCGCCAGCGCTGCGGGGTCAGCGGCACGGCATCGCTCTGCCGCAGCTCGGGACGGCCGTAGCGCGCGTGGCCGCGGGTCGGCGGTGGGGCGTCCGCCCAGCGCGAGGCTGGTGCCCGACCGTCGCGGATCGCTCTGTGGAGGTGATAGACGAGCTCGACGAGGATCCGCTGCGCATCGCCGCAGAGGGGGACGTCTACCGGGTAGTTGCGCCCGATGCGGTGGGGATCGATGTCGATCTGGATCAGCGCGTCTCGCGGCAAGAACTCCTTGCGCCAATTCAGCGTCGTCGGCTCGTTGAGCGACGCTCCGACGGTGAGCAGCACGTCGACGTCATCGCCGAAGAGCAGCTCGGAGGCGTCCCGATGACCGGCGAAGCCGAGCACGCCGAGGGAGAGCGGGTGGTCCTCGGGGAACACCCCCTTCGCCGCAGGCGAGGTCGCCACCCGAGCAGGCAGCAGCTCGGCCAAGGTGCGCAGGTGCTCCCCCGCGCAGGCGCGCGCCACCCCACAGCCGGCGAGGATCGCCGGTCGCTCGGCGCCGACCAAAAGCTCCGTCGCTCGCTGCACCTCGCGTCGGTCAAACGATCCGCTCGAAGGACGGTAGCTCCGCGGCTCGAGCCAATGCTCGTCGAGAGGCTCCTCCCAGAGATCGACTGGGATGTTCAGGTGTACTGGACCTTGTCGCCCCGTGAGCGCCTGCCGCAACGCGCGACGCAGGTGATGCGCCATCCGCTCGGCAGAGGTGACCATCGCCGAGTACTTCGTCACCGGCCTGAACATTCCGACGACGTCCATATCCTCAGGGGCGGTCTCTTGCGCAGCGCCGCGGCCGAGGGCACCGCGAGCCGCCTGCCCCGTGATCACCAGCAGCGGGATCCCGTCGGCGAAAGCGCAGGCCACGCCGGTCAGCAGGTTCGTCGCTCCTGGCCCCGAGGTCGCGGCGCAGACGGCGAGGCGGTGGCCGGTACGCGCGTAGCCGTCAGCCATGAACGCCGCCCCCTGCTCGTGCTTGCTCACGATCAGCTTGAAGTCAGGGTGCTGCTCGACAGCGACGAAGAAGTGGTGCAGCAGCCCACCAGGGACACCGAAGACCACCTGCGCCCCCTCGGCCGCGAGGTAGGCCAACGTGACGTCAACGACGCGCGTGGCCGGTGGCGCGTCGCTCGCTCGTGGTATCTGACGTGTCGTGCTCATACCGTCTCCATTCACGCGTCATCCCCATCGCACGCCATCGCCCTCGACCCACCCCTTCGGAGCCCCCCACACGTTCGGGACCGAGCCGGGTGCTGAGCTGCCGAGCCGATTTCGTAGCCGAAGACATAAGCCATACGGGTTGGCGAGCTCTCTGAGGCCTCGAATGCGGCCGCCAGTACTGTACACGGCGACGGGAGGAATGTGTGGGGGTGCTCCTAACGAAAGTGGCGACTCGATCATTCTGCGCGGCGGATCGTCACCACCTTAGCGATGGGCGTCGCCTCGTGCTCTTGCTGCTGCTCTTGTGGCAGGTAGACCCAGAACGTGGTGCCGACACCCACGCGGCTCATCACCTCGAGACGCCCCCCGAGCTGCGCCAGGAGCCGCACCACGACCGAGAGGCCGAGGCCATAGCTCGCCAACGCGCGCTCGCTGGCCTCTGAGCCCTGGGGCTGGAAGACCTTACTCAGCGCGTCTTCGGCGATCCCGCGCCCGCTGTCTGAGATCTTCAGCACCAGGTAGTCCGGCGGCCCATCGAGCTCGACGACGATGCTGCCCTCTTCGGTGTACTTCGCTGCGTTGGACAGCAAATTGTCGATGATGCGCGCGAAGTGGAGCCGATCGGTCTGCACTTCGCGCGGGGCCTCTCGGGTGCAGAACACGCTGACCCGGATCTCCTTGCCGAAGACCAGCGCGCGTAGCTCGCCACGGATCCGCGCTGCCAGCTCCTCGACGATGATGGTCTCCGAGGCCAAGGTCGGCGCTGAGGTCTCCTCGAGCGCCGTCTTCATCAGCTCGCTGAGCAGGACGTCCATCTGGTCGACGGCCTGCTTGAGATCGTCCAAGGAGCCGGGATCGGCGATGGCCTCACCACGCGCCGCCTTGACGATCATCATCTCGGCGATCATGCGAATCACGGTCAGCGGGCTGCGGAGATCGTGAGAGTAGCCACGGAGGGCGACAACCCGCTGCTCTTGCAGGTCGCGCACAGTGGACACCACCTTCTCCAGCGCAGCGTTCCGATGGCCCAGCTGCTGCTCCATCAGGCGTGTCCACTCGTCCTGCCGCTGCCCCATCACCAGCAGCTGCTCGCGCGCCGTGGCCTCGTCTCGAGCGATGCGCTCGATGGCGCTGTGGCTCTCCCTGACGAAGGCGTTTGTGGCGCGTCGCTGAACCCGAAGAGCGAAGACCTGGCCCACGAGCAAGCCGATCAGGATCAACGCCACGGCGAGCGACCAGTGGGCGACGCCCGACGCTAGCAGCGCCACCGCGAGGGCCCCACCAGCAGCGGCGCCGACCAGCGACGGCCAGCGCTTGGTCTCTTTGGCCCAGCTGATCTCGTACTCGCAGCAGTTGTCACCGTGAGCGACGCAGCCTCGCTCCTCGACGCGCGCCGGCGGCAGCCCCCAGAGGGTGGGCATGACCTCGGCGTTGGCCTGCCGCACCAGGCAAAGACAACGCGCCTCGTCGGGATCGTTGCTCTCATAACGCCAGCGCTGATAGTTCGGCTTCTCGTCGACGATGGTGTAGTGGCCGTGGCTGCTGACCAAATGCATGTTCTGGGCGGCGCGACGATAGACCTGGGCGGGCGTGAGCGCCCAGAAGATATAGCGGAGTGGTCCGTAGGTGTCGGCGAGACGATAGCGGCAGGCTTCGAGAAATCGCTCCTCGCCGATCTCCTGTTCAGCGGCGTGCAAAAAGGCGACGACCTCAGCTGTGGACGCCCACGCCGTGCCCGCCTCGAGAGCCGCCGGGTCGAGGCCGCTGGCGCGCGCGAGCGCGTCTCGCCGAGCGTTGTCAAGGTGATCACCGATCCACTGCGCAACTGATTGAGCGACCCGAAGCCGCAGTTTACCCGGCTGATGTCGCTCCATGGCTCCTCCGCTCCCTTGCTGGGAAATACTCTAACAGCTATGAACGCAAGCCAAAATACACAAATTTCGCTAAGATAGTACAATGGGGATATAAGAGCTTCCCCCACAAATCCGGGACCGAGCCGAGTGCTGAGCTGCCGACCCGATTTCGTAGCCGAAGAAACGAGCCATACGGGTGGTCTGGCGCGCTTTCTGAGGCCTAGAGCGCTGATCAGCTTACCGGACCGAGCTGCGCGAAGGATGCGGAATCACGGCGTAGGAGCGAGGAGGGCGCCTGCTGGTAGCA
>PDWJ01001322.1_pt1 | contig 31095 bp, 20 predicted proteins | sample 1430881 | NCBI WGS metagenome assembly PDWJ01 (sample SAMN01162460, study PRJNA174530) | Oral metagenome, whole genome shotgun sequencing project. | biome: Marine environment; feature: Marine mammal; material: Swab sample of the gingival sulcus; isolation source: swab sample of gingival sulcus...
AGCCACCAACGAGATCAAGAGAAGGTCGGAGCTGGTCCTCACGTTGCGACAGGGTATACTCAGCCGCTTCAAGCTGTTTTTTTGCAGCGTGAAAATCGGCGCGGCTGGCAAGGGCATTTTCGAAAATATTCTCTGAATCAAAAACAGCAATTGCCGTGGGAGGAGAGTCAACTGGCTGGTAGTTTTGTTGCCAGTCGGAATCGTTGGTGATGCCCATCAGAAGCTTGAGGTTGTCTTCTGCTTCGGCGATTGCTTTTTCGTCGGCGATAAGTTCTTTTTTGCGGAGCGCGATTTCCGCCTCCGGCTGGTAGATATCAACAGGAGCTCTGTGACCTGATTCTATCTGTTCTTTTGTCTCCTCCAGCAGCTGTTCCGCGAGCTGGAGAGAGAGTTGCCTTGCCTTGAGGTTTTCCCTTGTGAAAACCAGATACCAGTACGCCTTTTTCACGTCGGCAACAAGAGTTGCTGCGACATGTTCCATCGTGTCGACTGTCGCCTGTAACGTCTTCTCGGCACGATGCTGGTTTGCCAACTGGTTCTTTTTGCCAAAGCCCTTGAGTATTGGCTGTCGCAGGGTTATGTTTAATCCGGAGCGCGAAACCGGATCAGTCGGGAGATCAGCCAGCTCTTTTTGAAAACGGTTGTTGTCCCAGTCAATCTTTACCGCTGTCCCCGTCGAGAATTTTTTTTCGGCACCAACTCCCCAGCTCGTTGTCTTTTCTGACTGAATCGGATCGTTTATGGCTGCGGGAATTTCCTGTTTCGCTTTGACAAGTCTTGCGTGAACAAAGGTGTCAAAGTCTCCTCTGGTAATGAGGAGTGCGCCGGCGGCGACATCGCGTTCTGCTTTTTTGATCTGAAGATTGCGATTGTTCTGCAGTGCTGTTGCCACTGCCTGCTCAACAGAGAGTGCTTTTTCCTCTTTCCCCTGGGCGGGGGTGGACAATGCGATAAGCAGAATCGCTAACAAAAATCGCTGTAAGATATTTCCAATCATAACTGACTCTGAGAAAGGAGGAGTGGTTAACAGGTTGACATGGTTATTTCTTCTTCTTTTTTACCAGAAAGCGATAGAGATCCCAGTACCACCGCCCGATCTTTTCTCTGGTAGAATGGCGCAAACTATCCAGACGTGCCAGGAGAAAGTAGAGTGTTGGCACGACAAAGAGGGTAAGAAAGGTTGCGACAAGCAGTCCGAAGACAACAACAATGGCCATTGACTGCCACCACTGACTTGATTCGCTGACCCAGGATATCCTGCCATGCTGGAAATCAAAAGAGATCCCGGTGATCATCGGGATAAGGCCCAATATTGTTGTGATGGCAGTGAGGACAACCGGACGCAGGCGTGTGGCACCTGCCGCGACCACTGCATCTTTTAAGGCAAAACCTCGATCTCTGAGTTTATTGGTATAATCGATCAAGACAATTGCGTTGTTGACAACAACACCAGCCAGGGAGATAACACCGACACCGGTCATAATGATCCCGAAAGGAGAGCGAAACAGCATCAATCCCAAGAAGACACCGCCAAAGGAGAGGATAACCGATGTCATTATGATAAAAGGCTGGCTTACCGAATTGAACATGGTGACAAGGATGAGAAATATCAGTAGTAACGCCACCATAAATGCCTTGCTCAGAAAATCCTGCGATTCTTGCTGAAACTCAAATTCACCGGTAAATTTCAGACTGTAGCCATGAGGGAGGGGAAAATCCTGTAGCAGCTTTTCCGCGGCGGCACGGGCAACCGGACCAGGAATCTTGGTCTCATCAACGTTTGCCCTGACAGTTATCACCCGTTGATCGTTTATTCTGCTGATATCACCTAATGAGCCGATAAAGCTGATTTTTGCCATTGTCGAAAGGGGAACCATCTCTCCCTTTGGGGTGGGAAGGAGAAGCTCGCGGAGGATGTCTGTGACATGTCGGTCATTTTCACTGAGTTGTACCGTGATGTCATAGTCTTCATCCTTTTCACGAAAGGAGCTGACCTCAAGGCCGTTGTATGCCGACTTCAGAGCAAATCCAATCATATCGGTTGTCAATCCGAACAGGGCCGCTTTCTGCCGATCAATTTTTACCCGGACAGAAGGGATCCCTTCGATAAGATTGTCCTGGACATCTTCCACATGGGGAATACTGGCAACAATCTGTTTGATTTTTCCGGCGAGTTCACTGAGAATTGTGAAATTATCGCCGGCAATTTCTATATTGATTGGCGCCCCTGTCGGAGGTCCCTCTTTCTGGGCGGCGACGGTGATCTCTCCGCCCGGGATTCTTGCCACCCGATGGCGGATGGTATTGAGAGTCTCTTTGCTCGAACTGTTGCGTAACTCCAGATCAGCGAACCGAATTCCGACATGATTGGGGCTGTTGTCGGCAAAAGATGAGGCGCCACCGTCGGTGAGTATTCCTTTGACGTAAACTTTGCGGATATTATCGAGATCACTCGGAGTGGTCGCTGATTTCCCGTCGGCCCGACGATAGCTTTTGGGCGAGAGGGCTGTTATCGGATCAATTTCCTGTTGTTCCGCTTCGAGAAAGTCAAGGCCTCCCAGCGAGTATTCTATTCGCCGGAGTATGGTGTCGATATAGTTGATATCGGCACCTTCCGGCATATCGACATTGACATACATCGCATTCGGATCGACATCGGGCAGAAACTCTACCGGTTTCTCAAGTCCCACGACCAGCAGCCAGCCTTCAAACATCAGAATCAGTACAAAGAAGCCGCTGAGGATGATGGTGTAGGGCATTTTCAGAGCCTGATGCAGCAAACGGTGATAATTCTGGAGAACAGTTCCCTTTATTTTTACCGGTTGCTCCTGGATGGCTTGAGCCGGTTTATCTTTGGACCTGCTGTTTTTCACCCACATAAAGAGTGAGGCTATCGCGGGGTTGATAATCAGCGCAACAAAAAGGCTTGAGCTAAGGGTGACGATAAGGGTCAACGGCAGATACCCCATAAATTCACCCATAACTCCCGGCCAGAAGAGCATTGGTGAAAAGGCGGCTATGGTGGTGAGGGTCGAGCCAATTATTGGCCACGCGACCTCGGCAGTTCCCCGCATTACCGCATCTTTTCGTGGAATTCCCTGCTCCATAAAGCGATAGCAGTTCTCTATGATAACAATGGCATTGTCCACCAGCATCCCAAGGGCGAGGGTCAGACTGAAAAGGACAACCATATTAAGAGTAATACCAAGTAGATATAAGACAATAAAAGAGAGCAGCATTGAAAAAGGGATGGCCATACTGACCAGCAGCGCGTTACGTATTCCCATCGAAAAAAAGATAACAACCAGAACCAGGACCAAACCGGTAAGGATATTGTTTTCCAGATCGCTAACCATTGCCCGGATATCCTTTGCCTTGTCCATCACTTTGGTTATTTCCGTGCCGTCAGGCCAGTTTTGACGGCTTTTTTCGATAATATCGTCAATTGTTTTTGCAATCTGGAGAATATTTTCCCCAGATCTCTTCTTTACCGCGATATTAACGGCCGAACGGCCATTGAGCCTTGAGAATGAGCTCTTTTCCTTGAAGCCGTCAATGACAGTTGCCACTTCTTTCAGATAGACCGGTTCTCCATTGTGGGTGGTAATGATCAGGTTGTAGATCTCTTCAGGTGAGGTAAACTCTCCGGGAACCCTTAGTTGAAAACGGCCCTGGCCGAGGCGAATATTACCACCGGAGGTGTTGGTATTCTCACTTCTTACGATATGTTGAAGAGAACCTATGCTCAGACCATAGTAGCTGAGTTTCTGGGTATTTACTTCAAGCCGGATTTCCCGTTCGAGCCCGCCGGTAACGTCAACTTCCAAAACCCCCTTTACCCCTTCAATCTTGTCTTCGAGATCATCTGCCAGTTTTTTCAGCTGCGGCAGTCCACAGGTGCCGGACAGAGAGAAGACGACAATAGGCATCTCGGAAAGATTGACTTCAAAAACAGATGGTTCCTCCTCCAGATCAGAGGGGAGCGAGCCCTTGGCCTCATCTACCTTGTCCTTTACATCCTGTACCGCCTGATCGATATCTGTGCCAGTGAGAAATTCAACATTAATTGATGAGAGGCCCTCAGAGCTGACCGAGGTGATTTTTTTCAACCCTTCCAACCCTTTAAGTTTTTTCTCTATCTCTATCGTTATCGTAGTTTCGATATCGGCGGCGGCGACGCCACGATAGGAAGTGGAAACAAAGACGTAGGGAATGGTGATGTCGGGATCATCCTCTCTGGGGAGTTCACGGTAGCAGTATATCCCGATAACAAGAAGCAGGGCGGCCAGAACCAGCACCGGGGTGCTCTTTTGTACGGCTTTATCAGAGAGAATCATTTGCGCAGCTTTTTGATATTGTCAATGGCCTTGATTACTTCAACCTTCTGGCCATCTTCGACCGCGCGGTGTCCTTCGACAATCAGATGGTCACCGGCATTAAGGCCTTCTGTGATCTCTACCATCCAGCCTTCCATTATCCCAAGGCTGACATTTTTCTTTACAGCCGTTCCGTCTTTTTCGACAAAGACATATTGCTCATTATTACGGGTAATAATCGAATAAAGCGGGATGGCAACACTATTGTCCTTACGCTCCTTGATGATATCGGCACGGACGAACATGCCGGTAAGGATCTTTTCTTCGGGGTTATCGATTTCAAGCTCGAGTTGATAGACCCTGGCACTGGTTGTCGGGGCTGGAGAAAGAAAAAGCTTGCGTCCTTTCACCTGCAGGTTGTCAAGCGCCTGAATTTTTACCAAAACGGTGTCAAGACTGTTGACCGCTTCGACGTCAGATTCGGGAATTCCGACTATTGCTTTTACCTTGTTGATTTGTAGAATACGGGCGACGTTATCTCCCGGAGCCAGTTGCAGTCCAACTTTGGCATTCAAATGCTGAATAATGCCATCCATCGGTGAAATGATACTGGTACGAGAGAGTTGCAGCCTGGCATTTTCATAATCGGCGGCAGCGCTTTCTTTTGTCGCTTTTCTGCTGTCAAAGCTCGATGCGGCAATAATGCCCTTGTCAAAAATGGTCTTGTCACGTTTATACTCGGCTTCTGCCAGCTGCCACGCTGTTTTTGCCTGATCAACGGCAATCTGGTAGTCATTATCCTCGATCTTTGCGAGAAGTTCTCCCTTATGGACATGATCGCCCTCTTTGACCAGTACCTGGGTAATAGTTCCACCAACTTTCGCCTTGAGGTTCAGATCTGCCCATGGCTCGATGATTCCGGGAAGATTGAGGCGGCTGATGACAGTACCGGGCTTGATCGGGAGCACGACAGCGTTGACCGGATTTCTGGTGTTTTTCAGCTCTGCGGCCTTTTGATCGGCGAGGAGATTTTTTTGTTTTCTTATCTGTATCATCAGTACCACGATCAGAACGATCATTCCGGCAAGGATAAGACGAGGCAGGTTATTCCAGAACAGATAGAATATTTTTCCGGAGCGTGATTGGGGCGGAGATGGCTTTCTCATGGCAGCTTTCTTGTTCCTGGATCAGAACAGGTCTGGTGAATATCTATAATAAATTTTGTAATGTCATATTGTTATCGTGACGTTGGCTGATTGTCGGAGTGTAGGCGCTGACATCTTTTCTGTCAATATGAAAAAGAGAACGACAAGCTGTGGTTGCACTACGCTGTCTCTTCAACTTTTTTATGTACATTTGGCCAACAGGTCTTATCTATAATGGAAAATCTTTTCCAATTGCTTTTTTGAGCTGAATAGGGGAGATCGCATAAAACATAACCCTGATACTCGTTGTCGTCAAACAGGGCTGGTTTTGTCGGATTGTGATAATTGTCTCGATACAAGGATCATACTGTTTTTTCAGGAAAAAGAAGAGGTAACGTTATGCAGTTGCAGGCAGATGTAAGTCAATGGCTTTCCCAGATGGCAGATGTGCTTCCTTTTGGCTATGCCTTTGGCGCTGGAATGGTATCGGCGGTAAATCCTTGTGGCTTTACCATGCTTCCCGTTTATCTGACCCTTTATCTGGGTGTAAAAGATGATGCTTTTCGTGAGCGTTCTTTGCTGCAGCGCTTTCTTAAGGCGGTAGGGATTGCGTTGATAGTTACTTCCGGCTTTGGTTTTCTCTTTGGTACGGTTGGCGTGCTTGTCTCTGCCGGCGGCAATGTTATTATGAACTACGCCCCATCGATCGCAGTCATTGTTGGTATTTTGCTTCTTTTGCTCGGGATCTGGATGTTGCTCGGCAAGACCCTCTCTTTTGCGTTCTTTCAAAATCTTTCTGCCAAGATCGGCGATCCGCGGGATATGAGTCTGTCCGGATTTTTTCTTTTTGGTCTGGCCTTTGGCGCGGCATCTTTGAGCTGTACCCTGCCGGTTTTTCTCCTCGTTGTTGGTGGTTCACTCGCCAGTGGTGATTTTACTGCCGGTCTGCTCCATTTTATCAGCTATATATTGGGAATGGGAAGTATTATACTCTTTCTTACCCTGGGAATAGCAATTCTCAGAGAGGGCGTTGTCGTCGGAATGCTCAGACAGGTTATACCCTGGGTGCAAAAGGTTTCTGCTTTGCTGCTGATTATTGCCGGGGGATATATCGTCTACTACTGGCTTTCTTCCGGACTGTTGTTTTGATTAGCTGAATCCTTCGGTATAGACGATTGGATCGGGAAAGAGTTCGTCGATAACATGAGTTGTATTCTTGATCATCTCATGGAGGCCGCAAAGATAGAAGTCGTAAGGTTCTTTTGAAAGTTTTTCACGAAGATAATCGGTAACATGTCCCCGGTGAAACGAGGAGTTGCTGGCCAGTTTTTCCCTTGAGAGACACCGCTGGTAGTTTTCAACCATTTCGGCAAGATCCTGTTCAAAATAGAGTTCTTCTCTTCTGCTTGCTCCCTGAAGCAGAAGCAACGGAGCTGTTCCGCTGCGGATCATAGCGAGAAACGGCGCTATTCCGGTGCCCGTTGCGATAAATATGCTTTTTCTGGTTGTCGATTTGGCAGTGAAATATCCCCGTGCTGCTCCCATTGGTATTTTTGCCGGCAGAGGGAGATTTTTCAGTGCTTTGCTGACTCTTCCCGCTTTGATCTGTTTGATCAAAAAAGAGAGCGTTTGCTCCTTTTCTCCGGAAATAATCGAGTAACTGCGTTCTTCGCTTCCGATAGCAAGGCTTACATGTTGGCCCGCGGTGAAGCTGAAATCCTCTGGTCTGGTACAATGGAGCACAAACGTGTCTTCTGTCAGAACATCTCGTGCCACTGCTGTTGGCAGATACGGAAGTTTTGCTGTCATGATTCTTTCTTCCACTCTTTTTCGGGAACACCACTTTTTACATTGACAAAGCGGGCGACAACAAAAAAATAGTCAGAGAGTCTGTTGAGATAAACGAGAATATTGCGCAGGGGCGTTTCTGTTAAAAGATCAGGTTCTTTATCGGCAAGTTTGATTGCTTTGCGTTCGCATCTTCTGCATACCGTTCGTGCGATATGTGCCCATCCTGCAGCTTGATGACCGGCAGGAAGGATGAACACCTTCAGTGCCGGGAGTTGCTGGGAGAGATGGTCTATCTGCTTTTCCAGATCAGTTGCAAATTGCTCGGGAAAATCATCAAGATAAGTTATTGCGGTAGAGCCAGGCAGGGTGGCGAGCCATGCTCCAGCCTGAAAAAGTCTGATCTGGATGGTGTCAAGCTGGGGGATTATTTCCGGGCATTTCTCGGGGACAAAGGCCATCAGGGCACCAACAACAGAGTTGAGTTCATCAAGATCTCCATACGAATCAATGCGAAGGCTGTGCTTGGAAACACGTTCCCCGGAAAAAAGACTTGTTTTTCCCTTGTCACCACCGCCAGTATAGACTTTCATGATTCCTCCTTTTTTTGATGAATTATCGGTTTCTTGAGCGGTTTAATTCAGATACCAGGGCCTCAATTTTTTCACTCTGATTTTGCCATTCTTGCTGGTTCTCTTTTCTCTTTTGGAAATGGTTGACAATATCATTGATAATCAGATAGAGGCAGGGGATGAGCATAAGAGTGATGACGGTTGCGAAAATGATACCAAAACCAAGAGATATTGCCATCGGGATTATAAAACGCGCCTGGAGGGAGGTCTCAAAAATCATCGGAGCAAGTCCGCCAAATGTTGTCAGGGTTGTCAACAGAACCGGTCGAAAACGTCGAGAACAGGCAATACATATTGCTTTTCTCCCTGACTCGTTATTTCGGATTTTATTGGCATAATTTACCAGCACCAGGGAGTCATTGACCACTACGCCGGAAAGGGCGACCATTCCCATTATGCTCATCAGGCTGATATTATACCCCATCAGGATATGGCCGTAGATGGCGCCGATGATGCCAAATGGAATTGCCGCCATTACGATGAGCGGCTGGCTGTAACTGCGAAAAGGAATTGCAAGCAGCAGGTAAATACCGGCGAGGGCAAGAATAAAGCCAATGGCGAGGCTTTCTGAACTTCCGCGGAGACTCTCCTGGCGGCCCTGAAAGCTCCAGCTTAAACCAGGAAATTGTGCGACAAGTTGCGGCAGCACTTTTTCCTTGAGTGAGGTGAGAATAACCTGAGATTCGGAAATGGGAACAACATCCGCGTACAAGGTAATGATTCTTCGGCGGTCTCGTCTGGTAATATTGATATCGCTTGTTGATTTGGCAATTGAACTCACTTCAAAAAGGGGCACCCATACTCCTGCGGGAGTTTTGATCATCATGTTTTCGAGGTTTGCTTCTTTGTTTCTTTCGCTTGCCGGCAGGCGTACTCTGACGGTGACTTCATTGCCGTTATCCTGCTGGCGAAGGGCAATTGCTCCCTGCCAGGCACTGCGGAGCTGACGACCAATCTCCGTTGAGGTGAGGCCAAGGGCCTGACCTTTGGCATTGATGGTATAGCTGTACTGGCGTTTTCCCTTCGCGTAGCCACGGTCGACATCCCTGACCCCGTCAAAATTCTCCAGTTCTTTTGCGAGAGCCGCGCTTGCCGCGTCAAGCACCTCAATATTTCGATGGCTCAGTTCGACAGTAATCGCCGCGTCTCCACCGGGACCTCCAAAATCAGCCTTAAAGACCAGGGATTGCAGGCCGACAAGGGGTGCCGTTGCCTTACGCCATTGGTGGGTCAGTTCGGTGGTTGTCATCGTTCGGATGTCGCGCGGAGCAAGATTGGCCCGAATGCGGACTTCATTATTGACAAGAGAGGTTGAGGTGCTCTCTATCAGTCTTCTTCCCCCGTTCTTGCTGGTTATCGATTCCAGACTGTCAAGGAGTATCTGCTGCGTTTCAAACAGTTTGCTTTCCGGGCTTCCCCATGGAAGGGTGGCAGTGACTACCGCCTGATCTGATTCGATTCTGGGCATGAAAACTGTGCGGATTCTGCCACTTTCCACATAACTGAGAGTGATTGCCAAAACAGAGACCATAAAAACAACAAAGAGATAGCGGCCAGAGAGGATTTTCGATAAAACGGGGAGATAGAGCTTTTCGATAAAGGAGTTAAGACCAGCTGTTACCCTTTGCCGAAGCCGTTTCAGCTGCTTTTTGTTCTGGTTGAATCTTTTTTTACTCATATGGGCGAGATGGCCAGGAAGAATAAAGAGAGACTCGAACCAGGAGATGATAAAAAGCACGATAACGACTAGAGGGATAACGCCAAGAAAATTGCCGAGTGTTCCCGGGACAAAAGCGAGAGGGAGGAAGGCAAGGATATTGGTAAGTATCGAGAAGGTAACGGGAATTGCCACTTCTCTTGCACCGAGAATTGCTGCATGCAGATTGTTCTTTCCCCGCTGGCGGAATTCATGGACATTTTCTCCGACAATAATAGCATCGTCAACGACAATACCCAGCGCTATGATAAAGGCAAACATCGAAACCATATTGATTGAAACATCAAGGGTGGGAAGAAAGAGGATGGCGCCGAGGAAGGAGATCGGTATTCCCATCGTTACCCAGAAAGCGAGTTTTGGCTCCAGAAAAAGGCCAAGAAGAATAAGCACCAGCGAAAGACCGATAAGGGCATTTTTCAAGAGCAGGTTGAGCCTGTCTTTATAAATATGGGAGCGGTCCCGGCTGATCGCCCAGCGAATTGCAGGAGAAAAATCGGTTGCGATTTCCGCTATTTTTTTTCTGGTTTTATCAGAAACCGTTATAGGTGTTTCCTTGCCGGTTCGATAGACGAGTAACTCAATCGAGGGCTTGCCGTTGAAGGTGGTAAACCTGGTGTTGTCCTCAAATCCTTCGGTAATTTCGGAAAGCTCGCCAAGGGTTACTCTTTGTCCTGAACTGCTTGTGATAACAGGAATTTTAGAAAAGTCTTCAGCCGTTCTGCTTCTGTCTTGAAATCGCAGAAGAACGTCTTCTTTTTTTGTTTTTAACGTTCCTCCGGGAAGTTCGATTGAGGCTGTCTGGATAGCTTTTGCGACCTGTTCGTAGGTAAGGTTATAGCGGCGGAGAGTAGACAGAGGGATTGCCACCTCAATTTCATGGGCTTGCGGAGAATCAATCTCGACCTGGCTGATTCCCTCTGTCTGCAGAAGACGATCTCGTGTTGTTTCTGCTGTAGCGCGCAGGATTTTCTGTGAGACATCGCCATAAAGATGAAGACGAAGGACCTGTCGCCTTCTTACGTTAAGGGTGACAACAGGACGTTCTGCATCTACCGGGAAGGTTGTGATCCGGCTTACCTCTGCTTCAATATCCTGAAACGCCTCGCGATTATCTGCTCTTTCCCGTAAATCGGCGATAACCTTCCCCCATCCTTCACTGGCAATGGCATGGAGGGTGTCAATTGCTTCGATATCGCTCAGTTTCTCTTCTATCGCAAGGAGAATCCCCTGTTCGATCTCTTCCGGACCAGCGCCGGGGTATCTTACCGAAACCGTTACCTTCCCAAGTTCAAAAGGGGGAAAGACTTCTCTTTTGATCTGGCTGCTCAGCAAAAGTCCGCCCAATACCAGCATAATCATCAACAGGTTGGGGGTTACCCGGTTATTAATCATCCAGGCAATGGGGCCGGTGGTGAATTTTGCACCCTTTGTGTTTTCGTTATTCACAGTTTTTTGTTGCTAGTGGTGGTATTTTTTGAACGAGACGATCTTTCTGCAACAACGATATGTTCCCCCTCTTCAATACCGGAACTGATAAAAATCTGGTTGTCGTTTCTGGCGATAATGTCAACCTTGCGGCTGATAATCTTTCCGTTTTTACTCAGAATCAGGACAGAATCGTTTTCTGCAAGATGGTTGCGGCTGACGGCGATGACACCTTGCAAGACCGCTCCGATAATCTTGACGTTGACAAAACTTTCGAGCAGCAGCTTCGGTTTATCCGCATTTTCCGCCTTCAGGCAGAGAGGGTCTTTCACCTTTGCGTAAATCACTGCGAGATGACTCCCTTTTTCCAGCTGGGAAGCGACATGGGTTACCTTGCCAAGGCGGCAGCCCGTATCCGAACAGATCTGGATTGAGGAAGCGTTTTCTCCGTTGGCACTGATCCAGCGTAATTGTTGCTGTGGAATGGCAATGCGGATGAGAAAGCTTTCTGAGCCGACCAGCCGGGCAATCGTCTTTGCCGGAGAGACTCTGCTTCCAAGATCAGCCCGCTTTTCGACAAGAATGGATGGGAAGGGTACGTCAATACGGGTATTGGCGAGATCCTCTTCTGCGATTTTTTTCCGGGCGCGGATTGCCTGAAGAGAGGCCTTTGCCGCGTTGAGCTGAGGAATTCGCAACATCAGCTCTTTCTGCTTTTTGGTTACTTTTTGGCCAAGCAGTTCAAACTCTTTGGCGGCTACCAGCTGCCTGCCCATTTCAAGGTTAAGTTCTGCCTGCGCCTTTGCCTCCTCTCCCTCGAGCTGGACGAGAGCCAGCCGGTAGTCCTGGGGATCAACTGTGGCAAGAGTCTCCCCTTCTTTGAAATGGCCGCCGCGAGTAAACTGGGGGGCTACAGAGATAAGTTGTCCCGATACTCGCGGTGTTAACTCAACCTCCTTATCAGGGATAACTGTTCCCATTGCCTGAAAGGAGTGTTCAACAGAGGTGGGACGGGCGGTAACAACCTGAATCAAAGGCGGAACAGTTCTCTTCTGTCTCGAAACAGCATGTTGTGGTGTCAGCAGATAGTATTGTGACAGGCCAATGGCAATGGCTAAAATGACAAGAGCCCAAATTATCTGAGGCATAAAGGAATGTTTCTTCTTTGCTTGCCTTGTCAGTTGTTCTAGCTCATCTATAATCCTGTTTTTATCCATTGTCGTTTGATGTCATTTTTTGAAATTCTTCTTCCGGCAGCTTACCGCTTAGGGCACGGTAAAGGCTAACCCGGTTCGTCAGCAGTTGAAGCTGGTTGGATAAAATCGCACGCTCCAGGTTTTGTCTGGAAAGTGTTGCCTGAAGAACGCGTTGATAATTGCCTTCACCCTGTCGATAGCGGTTGCCAATAGCTTCTATACTGTTTTTGGCAAGTTCAAGTTGGTTTCGGTAACTTTGCATCTGTTTTTTTAATGTTTTTTCCTGGGTGAGGGTATCTTCCACTTCTTTTAGCGCCAGCAGTATCTTCTCGCCCCAGAGATAGTATTTTTGTTTTGCAACAGCCTGTCTGCGCTTGATTTCTGCACGCCGGAAGCCACCATCAAAAATTGGGGTAAAAAGGTTCGCGGCAAAGGTCGTTAGCCAGTTGTTGAATAACTCGCCAATATCAACGCTATTTGTTTCGTAACCAGCCCGAATTGAAAAACGGGGAAATCTGTCGGCAATCGCTGCTGCGGCTCGTTGATCCGCGGCCTTGAAGGCAAGCCAGCTGGCTTTGACATCCGGGCGATACTGGAGGAGATCAAGGGGAATTCCTGTTGCGGGGAGCGGTGGAAGTTCTGGCAGCTTGATCTCTGCAGAAAACAGCGGCTGAATCTGTGGCGTTTTGCCGAGAAGGATATTGAGCCGGTGAGCCAGCAAGCTGCCTTTTGCTTTACACTCGGCAAGACTGACCTCACTTGTCTCTATTAGCTGCCGTTGTTGAAGAAGATCTGCTATGCCGGTCAGACCGCTGAGAACCTTCCATTCAATAATCTTTTCATTTTTTCTGTTGAGTTGTTGCTGCTCCTGGATAAGGCGCAGTTGCTGGTTGTTTTCAATCCAGGAAAGCCAGGTGATGGCTGTCTCCGCGGAGATGGTCAGCACCGCGGTCTTGAAAAGTTCCTTGCTGGCAAGAAAATCTGCCAGGGCTGCCCTGCGCTTGGCACGAAGGCGACCCCACAAGTCCAGTTCAAAATCTGCCGCCAGGCCAAGCGAGAAGATTTCGTTTGTTGAATTGCCGTTTTGCTTTTTTCCCGAGTAGTTCGCGTCAAATTCCGCCTTGGGAAGCAGAGTTGCTCTCGCCTGGGATGTTGCTGCTTCCAGTTCTTTAATCCTCTCTTTTGCCGTAGAGATCGAAAAATTGCCACAAAGTGCTTGTTCTATAACCCTGTTGAGTTCCGGGGTATTGAATTGCTGCCACCATTTTTCTTGCAATCTCTTTTCTCCTGAGTCACTAAACGCTTTTGGTGCTATAACCGGTGGGGTCGTGGTCGTCGCCGTAACACAGCCTGTAAGCAGAAAAAGCAGCAGAAAGGGACAGAGTCTTCGCATCGGATTCTATGGCATCTTGGAGGAAAAACACAGCTGTTAAATGTTGTAAAATATCATAACATAACATCCCACCATAATTATTTCGTTTGGTTCCTGCCAGCTTTTTCCTCCTCCGCTCCTAAAATATCAGCCGGCAAAAATAACAAATTTACGGACAATAAAATTGATCATTACCGCGCTGAAGATGTTGGCGCCAAATGCCCAGGTGGTGAGAAGATGAAATCGGTGAATAAGTACCCCCATAAGGATAGTGCCCAGCAATGTTGAAAAACCGGAAACAACATAAAAGAGCAGGAACTCAACAATAAAACTGTGTCGTCCGCTCTCAAATACCCAGAGAATATTGATTATATAAGCGACAAGATTGGAGATGAGAAAGGCGGTGATATTCCCATACATTGAGTTTTTCGATCTGGTTTTATCATCAATATCAGCGGGAGTCAGCTGAAGAAGGCGTACCAGCAGATCTTTTTGCTGGAGGGCGGGAAAAATTTTCCAGCAGACAAGATGAAAGACGGTGATATGGACAATGGTTGCAAGGCCACCGGCAAATGCGTATTTGATAAACTGGATGACAGTGGGGTTTTCGAAAAAAGACATGGCAGAACCGTTGTGGGATATAGGCGATGTTGTCGTTCAGTCAGGTTTATTGACAGGGATTCTTGCTACTGTTTCAGTTTTTCAGCGTATTGGAAAAATGTGCTGTAAAAGATCTGGAGCAGATCGATGCGTTTTTCTTTATTTTCAGCCTTTTTCAGTACTGTAGAGAGCGGAATTCTCCATGGAATATCAATATGACTGACAGTGGGCGCGAGTTCGAGCCATTCCATCAGTTCAGCTGCCACCTGCTCGTAGAGGGCGCGTTGACGATTTTCATCAAGTTCTGCCAGTTCTTGAGCTGACATCTTTTCTTTCTCTTTGCTGAGATACTGTTCAAAACTGTGTCCCTTTTCGATATGTATTTCCATAGACTCTGTTTCCAAAAGGTAAAGGGCGGCATGCATCCCCAGGGCAAGACATGCATCCTGGGCAATCATTTCGTTTAACAACATGCAGAGCTCGCCCTGATCGCTGTCAGGCTCAGCATTCAGCTGGTAAAGGTAGTCGGCGAGCCAGCTGAAGTACTTCTCCGTCTGCTGTTGACTGTTACAGGCGAGAAGGGGAACGCCTTCTATCTTGGGGACTTCGCAAAAACGATAGTCGCGTCCCCAGCGTGCTCCTGAGTAAATCATGCCGATGGGGACAAGCTGCTTGTCGCTTCTGTCGGGGAATGATTCCCGGAGGATCTTCAGGATAAACTGTATCCTGTTTTCTTCAGATGTCATCTCTGAATCCATTATCAAATAGTACTATCCTTTAACAGCTGACAACAGCTCTTGATAGATCTCCTGCAGTTCAATGAAAAGGTCATGGTCTCCACCCTTATCAGGATGATTGGTCATTGCCTTCTGGCGGTAAATTTTTGTCAACTCTTTTTTGGTTAACTTGAGCAGACTGTTACGGGATTGGCCGAAAAGTTGTTGAATCCGTTCGGGTTCGGCCTGGTGTTTTCTTTTGGGCCAGCGGAATTGCCGATACTGATTCTGAAACTGGCGGCCATATTCTCCCGCAAAACTTCTTGAGGCCGGTTGATAATCAAAAAACATCAGCAGATAACGGCGCAGATGAGGATGGAGACTGTGGGTGCAAACCGGTTCTCCCTTCCAGAAGGAAGGATCGCTCTGCAGATGGCAGATCTCCTCTTCAAGATGATCCGCCATTGCATCAAAGGCCATCGCTTCAGGCAGCCAGGTAGAGAAGCTTTGTGAGAAAAAACGCTGGAGGTTGAAAATGGCATAGACATATTGCAGATAACATCCCGGTTTGAGGTCTTTTTCCGCTTTTTGGAGATAGTATTCCCGTTCATCCCGGCACTGACCGAAAAGGGGGCGGCAGAGTTTTTCGTGCATTCGGGCAATACGGCTTTGATCCACTGCGCCATATCGCAGATAATAGAGCCTGCGTCTGTCGAACATATGGATTTCCCTGCGAACGGTTTCTTTTTCTTCCGCGGTCAGTGGCCCGAAGTAACGGGATCTCGCGTCACCTCGTTCCCGAAATCGGGAGAGGCGGTCACGGACCAGAGGAGGGAAAAAAGGCCAGAGTACCCGTTCCAGCCAGTTTTCACTTTCGCTGCCGTGAAACTTCTCTACCGCTTCAAGGAGCTGGTCGCTGAAAAGGACAACATGGTCATCAAGAACCCTGAAATGGGCAGCGGGAAAGCGGCCCAGCTCGTAAACAGTCTCAGGAAGAAAAGAGCCATCTTCACGCGGACAGGAGATACGAAGCTGGTAAAATGGCAGATTGTTCCGCAACAGGGTTGCAAGATACATGGTGGCGTTGACTTTCTGTTTCTGATTGAAGATAATGTCGGGATGCTGTAAATTTCAACAATATACGATACAATGAAATTTCTTCCTTCCCAACTCCTTTTTTTCTTTCAGAATAAGCGGGCGCGAAAAAATGTTGCCTCGCTGACCCGTTTTTTTCTTTTTATTTTCTGTATTATCATTTTTTATTCCTTTATCTTTCACCAGATTATGCTGGTCGAGGGAAGAGAATTCAGCTGGATTACCGGGTTTTACTGGACACTTACTGTGATGTCGACTCTTGGATTCGGCGATATTACCTTTACCTCTGATTTGGGACTGCTTTTTTCCATTCTCGTTCTTATCTCCGGTATTGTCTTGCTGCTTATCATTTTGCCTTTTACCTTTATCCAGTTTTTTTATGCTCCCTGGCTGGAAGCACAGGAAAAAAACCGCACCCCAAGAGAGCTTGCCGAAGAGACCTGTGGCCATGTTATCTTTATCAGTCTTGACCCGATAACGGAAAAATTGATTGACCGTTTCCGGCGACGCAATATCCCCTACGTTCTTCTCGAGCCTGAAGTATCAAGGGCTGCGGATCTTTACGATATGGATTACAATGTTGTTTTGGGAGAACTTGACGCGCCTGAGACCTATCGCCGTGTCCGGGTTGAAAAGGCGGCACTGGTAGTCGGGACTGCCGATGATCTTGTCAACACCTCTGTAGCCTTTACTGTTCGGGAGATAACCGCAGATGTTCCGATGGTACTCAGTGCCGATCATAAAAATTCTCTTGATATTCTCAATTTTCCCGGAAACGTTCATGTCTTTCTCTATCATATGATTCTTGGCCAGAAGCTGGCGGAGCGAACGGTGGGTCTGGGGCGGCCGGTAAATATTATCAGCCAGATTGGAGAGTTGGTGATTGCAGAGCTTTCCGTCAGCCAGACGCGATTGCGGGGAAAAACCTTGGGGGAATTATGGACTACCAATCGCGTAAAATCAGGAGAACAAGCTGTTATCATTGGAATTTTAAATGAAGGGCGTCTGCAGATGCCTTTTGCCGATTATCAGATAGAAGAGCGGAGTCTTTTGCTTTTTGCCGGGACCATGGCCCAGATTGATGCCTTTGAGACCGAGTACGCCCTGACAGAAGAAAATGAAAAATCTGTTCTGATCTTAGGCGGGGGGCGGGTTGGTCAGGCAGTGGCAGAAACTCTGCGCAAACAGGCCATCCCTTTTTGTGTTGTGGAAAAGAAAGCGGAGAGTTGCAAGGCGATGGATGGTATTGATGATGAATTGATTGTTGGTGACGCGGCAGATATCGCCGTACTTGAACGGGCGGGAATTATGACCGCAAGAACAGTCATTGTCACCACCCATAATGATGCGATAAATATCTATCTCTCTTTTTATTGCCGACATTTGCGGCCCGATATCCAGATTGTCAGTCGTGCAAACAGCCAGCGCAGTGTTGCCAGGCTGCATCTGGCTGGAGCTGATCTGGTGCTTTCCTATGCCTCTCTTGGTGCAAACAGTATCATCAATATCTTGCAGGTTGATGAGATCGCTATGCTTACGGAAGGGCTGAATCTTTTTACTTTTCCCGTCCCGCAGAAACTGATTGGAAAAACTCTGGTGGAGAGCCAGATCAGAGCTTTGACTGGCTGTTCGGTGGTCGCCCTGAAATCAGAACACGGTCTGCGCGCGGGGCCAGCGCCAGACACAACTCTTGACGTTGGTCATACGCTTATTCTGATAGGCACAACTGAGGCGGAACAGGGATTTATTGCGTTATTTTCTTGAGATATGGAAAGGATTTTCTGGAAATGGAGATAACTAATGAAACTTGATAAAATTAACCTTGCGATAATCAAATATCTTGAGGATGGTCGCCTGCCGTATAAAAAAATAGCTGATAATCTCGGCCTTGCCGAGGGAACGGTACGGGCCAGGGTAAAAAAACTGAAAGAAGAGGGGATTCTCGATATCACAGCCCTTGTAAATCCGGAGGCGATGCCTTCTCAATCTATTGCGATGATTGGGATCTGCCTGAAAAATATGGATCTTGTTGGTCAGGCGGAGCTGTTGAGCGGGTTAAATGGAGTGATTAATGTATGTGTTGTGACCGGAAGGTACGATCTTTTCTTGACGGTAATGCTCGACCAGGATTTTACCTTGGTGCGTTTTTATACCGAAGAGATGGCAAAAGTCAATACCATCATCCGTTCGGTTGAAACCTTTATCGTATACAAGAGTTTTAACTTGAAAGTACCGCTGAAAATTTCCTGAAACAAGCGGTTGTTTGCCGGTGGTGGTGTTCTTGATAACACAGCTTATTTCTTCTGGGTAAGGTAGACTCCTGTGAGAATGACGACTATTGCGAAAATTTGGCTGCTGCTCAGTCTTTCGCCCAATAACATCCAGCCGAGCAGAACCGTGCAGACGGGGATAAGGTTGACGCAGGCTCCCGCTCTGCTGGCGGGGACATATTTCAACGAGTAGTTAAAGAGGCCATAGGCTCCGAGGGTGATGACCGAACCAAGATAGATCACTGCCAGGGTTGCTTCCGGGGTAAAAGATACCGGCAGTTTGACTCCGGGAAGCAGCAATAGCCAGAAAAAGAAAAAGCAGCCTGAAAATGCCTGGATGGCGGTAAGCAGCAGGGGAGAATACCTGACGGTGAGTTTTTTCATCGCAATGGTATATCCGGTTGCGCAGACCATGGCAAGAAATTCGAGAAAATTGCCCAAAACGGGGTGGGGTGCGGTTTCTGTTGCCGAGTTGTCGAGGGTAAGCCAGCAGACACCGGCCAGAGCCAGCAGGGCTCCAGCCCAGATTTTTTTTGAAGTTTTTTCTCCCAGAAACAGGGATGCGGCAAGAATCACAAGAATTGGCAGGGTCGCGGTTATGACTCCTGCTTGCGACGCTGTTGTGTTTTCTATTGCCTGGGCCTCGAAGAAAAAGTAGAGACAGGGTTCGCAAAAGGCCATGAAAAAAAGTAGTTTCCAGTCACCTTTTTCATAGTTTTTAAACCGGAACAGCTCTTTTTTAACGGAAAAGATGACAACAAAACAGCCGGACGCAACCAGCATCCGGCCAAAAATGACGACAAAAGAGTCAAAACTCTGGAACGAAAACTTCAGCGCGATAAATGAACTCGACCAGAGCACTGTGGCAACAACAAGAGCGATAGTCGCAACCGCAGGGGTTGCGGTGATTGCAGGTTTCATTTACTGGCACAGTCTGTTTCAGACCTTTTTGTCAAAAAAAGATCTGAATTGTGAAAGACGCAAGTTGCAAGCCGTTAAGATACCTCTAATTCTGATGCACCCATTCGCCTTTATTGTTCAGGCAGGCGGTGGAATAGGTTTTCTGGGCCTTGCCGTCTATTGTCGCAAGTATTTCCGCTTTGCGGCAGGGTAGCGCGTTATTATTTGGATTTGGATAGGCGGGCTGGGCCGTTACATTATAATTATTGCCGGTATCAGGATTCACCCATGATACGGTTTGGCCGGAAGGAGCTGTATTGTAGACCTGGTTAAGTTGTTGACGGTCGGTTTTGTCCATCTCATTGCCAATAATATAGCCAAGAACTGTGCCAATTGCGGTTCCGAGTAATGTCGCCTCTGTATCCCGGCCAATGACCTGGCCAATAATCGCGCCACTGGCAGCGCCTATCCCGGCCCCTTGCTCCCCTTTTGAAAGTTGCTGATTGGCACATGAGGAAAGGCTGAGCAGAAATACTGCAATAAGAGTGAGGATGGTGAAATTCTTCATAATTATCTCCTTATTAGTTGTTCCCATCTTTTCAATGGGGAATATGCTCTTGATTGTCAAAATATGACGTTCTTCTCTTTTTTCAAGATTTTTTTCCATATTTCACTCTATTTCAGGGGCACACCGGGTGATATCAGCCAGATAGTCAGTTGAGGGAAAAGAGTGCGAGTAGGAGGGCTTTTCCTTTGAGTTCGGTTTTGCGATATGGAGTAGATGCTGTGGCCCGGATTTTTTCGCAGAAAGAAGAATCCGTTCGGTATCATCTGCAAAAAAAGTATGTTCCGCTGCATAGGGGAGATGATTCTGGAGTTTTTTCCAGAACTGAGGCTGCTCCTTGGGGTAGCCGATCTCCGCCGTGGAAACTGTCTGTTGAAACCAGGGACGCAGGTCAAATTTCGCCAGTTTCACCGCAATTGTTTTGGGATGGGCGTTGGTGATGAGATAGAGCGGTTTCTTCTTTTCTTGCATGGCCGCGAGAAATTCAAGGGCGTGGGGACGAAGATTTATATGGCCTGCTGCTCGTTGTTTCAAGCCGACGATATCGAGTTGAAGCCGTTCTGACCAGTAGTCGGGATCGTACCAGTCAAGAGTGTTTTCAACCTTCTTGTAGGTGGCGACGAGTTTTTTCCGTATCTGCTCGATATCTCCGCCATTTTTTTGCTGCCAGTGGAGCGGAACGAATTCTGTCCAGAAATAATCGTCGAAATACCGATCGAGGAGCACCCCGTCCATATCAAGGAAAATGGTATCAATCTCTGGCCATGGGAATTGTGGAGTCATGATCGTATCTTTTGTATCTTTTTCAATTCTGCGAAAACCTCCGAAAGCGTCGCAAAAACCTGTTCGATCGAATCAACAGGGGCAAAGTGGATCAGGCGCCCGTCCGGAGTGAGCTTATCAGCCTTGCGTTTTTTGATTTTGGGGTACTTTTGCAAAAATTCAACAAGAACACCAGCAGCAAGAGGTGTGTCGTCAAGAAACGAGAATATCAGCGAATCCGGCCCCTGTTCAAGTTTGCTAATGCGAAAAGCTGCGAGTTCTTTTTTGACCCTGATGATTCTCAGCAGATTTTTCAGCTCTTCGGGAAAAGGTCCGTATCGGTCAGTCAGCTCTTCGAGAAGGTCTCTCTCTACCCTTTCTTCTGCTGAAGAGAGCGCGGCAATGCGACGGTAGCTGAGATAACGCTGTCCGATGTCGGGAATGTAGCTTTCTGGAATAAAGGCAGAGATCTTCAGTTTGACCTCCGGGTCAATCTTGTTATAACTCTGTTTGGTCTGGCTCTGTTGTGTCTTCAGGTCGGCAACTGTTGCCTGCAGAAGGTCAATATAGAGATCATAGCCGATGGCGGCGATATTGCCACTCTGCGAAACTCCAAGCAGATTTCCTCCTCCTCTTATCTGGAGATCACTCATTGCCAGTTTGAATCCTCCTCCCAGTTCACTGGTGTCGATCAGGGCGCGCAGCCGGTTTTTGGCATCCTTGCCGAGATGATCAAGGGAAGGAACAAGCAGGTAGGCAAATGCCTGGGTCGAGGACCGACCGACTCTGCCGCGAAGTTGATAGATTTCGGCGAGCCCTAGCATGTCAGCCCGGTTGATAATAATGGTATTGGCGGCGGGAATATCCAGTCCTGATTCGATGATGGTTGTCGAGACCAGTACATCAACTTTTCGATTGACAAACGACACCATGATCTCTTCCAGTTGCTTGCCGTTCATTTGGCCGTGGGCAACGGCAACCTTTGCCTCGGGAACCAGTTTCTGTATCATTTTCGCGGTGCTGTGTATCGATCTTATCCGGTTATGCACGAAAAAGATCTGCCCTCCCCGACGAAGTTCGTGGCTTACCGCCTCCTTGATTACCAGTTCGTCAAAGCGGGCGACAAAGGTCTTTACCGGTCGCCGGTGTTCCGGCGGAGTCGAGATAACAGAGAGATCACGAATAGAAAGGAGTGACATCTGGAGCGTACGGGGTATCGGTGTCGCAGAGAGGGTGAGGATATCAACTTCTGCCCGCATTTTCTTGAGTCTTTCCTTGTGGGCAACACCAAAACGATGCTCTTCATCAATGATGAGCAGCCCAAGCTTTTGAAAGAGAATGTCTTTTGACAAGAGACGATGGGTGCCAATGATGATGTCTGTTTTTCCTGTTTTCAGTCGTCGCAGAATCTCTTTTTGCTCTGAAGGAGCCCGAAACCGGTTGATACAATCTATGGTTATCGGGAATCCGTCCAGTCGTTGCTGGAAGGTCTGGTTATGCTGCTCGGCAAGGACAGTCGTGGGAACCAGCACCGCCACCTGAAAACCATCTTCCACAACTTTAAAGGCCGCGCGGATGGCGACTTCGGTTTTTCCATAACCAACGTCTCCGCAAACAAGTCGATCCATCGGTCGTGTGCTGAGCAGATCGTCAAGGACATCGTTAATTGCCGCTGCCTGGCCAGGAGTCTCATCGTAGGGAAAGCTCTCTTCCAGTTCATGAAAGAGAGCACCAGGCGGGGAGAATTGTCGAGCCTCTCTAAGCTCACGCTTAGCATAGATATCGAGCAGCTCCAGCGCCACCTTCCATACTTCTTCCTTGATTCTTGCAGTTGTCGTGCGCCAGCTCTGGCTGCCCAGTTTGTCAAGACGGGGCACAGTATCTGACAGTCCTTGGTAGCGCGAGATGAGGTTGAGTTGATCCACCGGCAGATAGAGCCGGTCTCCATCGCGGTACTCAAGGAGCATAAAATCGTTGGTTATTCCCTGCAGCTCAAGAGTCTCCAGGCCAAGGTACAAGGCAAGACCATGATCACGATGAACAACAATATCATTCCTGTTCAGTTCTGTGAACCGGACGGGTTCTCCTTTGAGCTGTTTTTTGGTCTTGCCGCCAAGACGCATCTCGCCAAACAGTTCACTTTCGGAAACAAGATGAAGCCGCTCTAACGGCAGAGAAAACCCTTCCATAAGCTGGTGAGCGCAAAGATAGAGTTTTTCCGGGCTGAGGGTTTTGGTCGCATAATCCAGATCAATCGGAGTAGCAAGATGTTCAATCTGATGATGGACCTGGAGGAGTTCGGAAAGCCTGGTCATATGGCGGGCAGACCTGCAGCAGACAATGACTCTCCCCCGCTGCTTTTGCCAGAGCAGGATCTGATCGGAGAGGGGAGAGAGGACGCCCAGTTTTGCCCGCTTGATCGAAATTTCCTGCTTGAGGAGGAGATGATTGTGGCTGGTGAGAAGATGGCGTTCTGTGGCTTTTTCAGGAAAATCAGAAATATTGAGCCGTGAATATTTCTGAAAACTGGTTGTTATCTGCTCAGGAGAGAGAAAAAGACTCTCAGGGGTGAGGGCTGGCAGGTCTTTTTCCCGGGCATTGTCAAAATTCGCAAGGATACGTTGCCAGGTGAGGTCGAGATTTTTGTTAATTGCTCCGGGATTGAGCTGGAATATGCTGCAGTCTGCAGGGAGCAGCTCAAATACGCTTCCAGCTGGCCTGTCGTAGTAGAGTGGCAGAAAAAATTCCATTCCGGAAAAGCGCAGCCCCTGCCTGCTTCGCTCTATAAGGCGGGCGGTTTCGGTACTTTGCCAGTGAAACTTGTCCCCGTTGTCAGCGAAAAGACGAGAAATGGCCCGCTGTATGTTTTTGTCGTTATAGAGCAGAATTTCGCTGGCCGGAAGGAGGGTGACATCGACAAGCTCTTTGGTCGATCGTTGAGAAATCGGGTCGAACTGACGTATTGACTCGATGGTATCATCAAAGAAGTCGAGGCGGACTGGGCCGTCACAAAGCTCGCCTTCTCCAGTGAGAAAAGGGGGCGGGTAGAGATCGAGGATTCCTCCCCGCAGAGCAAAATCTCCTGCGCCCTGAACAAGGTTTGTTTTTTCATATCCAAGAATCTGAAGATTTTTCAGCAGCTCTTCCCGATCAAAACGCTCCCCCTTTTCAAGATACTCAACAGCGTTATAAAAGATTATGGGTGGAGGAATTCTGCGTTGCAAGGCGGCAATCGAACAGACAACGATAAACTGCTTTTCGTTCTTTATCCGGTAAAGGGCGGAAATACGTTCGGAGCTGGTATTCTGATCCGGTGAAAGAGGGGTATAGGGAGGGATTTCATGGCCTGGATATTTAAGTACAGGCAGCTCGGTAAAGAGTTTGAGATCGTTAATAAACGTTTCTACCTGATGTTCATCGGCAACAACTACGCAAAGAGGCGTCTTTTTCGCAGCCGTGGCGGCGAGTGCGGCAGGTGCGCTGCCCCGCAAACCCGATATTGTTATATCTTTTTGCGACGGCGAGGAGAACAGTAAAGGAAGTTGCATAAAAACTGCCGCTTATCCATTTGCGAGATAAGCGGCTCTATTGAATGACAAATAACACCAGGAAAAAATCCTTTTAGGGGGCAGCTTTGTATAAAATCATGGTTCCAGTTTCCTAGAAGCTGCCGCCAACGCTGAAGTCAAATACAGAATCTTCCTCATTGCCGGTGGGATCAAGATTATACCCGAGGACAAATTGTAACGGCCCTATCGGAGAATACCATTTGAGTCCGACACCGGCCGCTCTTTTTATGTTTTCACTCGAGTCAAGATCTTCCTCATCTTCAAGAACTTCACCCGCATCAAAAAAGGCAAAGCCGTTGATTCCCTGGGTTTTCATCAGCGGAAAAATATACTCAATATTGCTGTACCACATCTTGTCTCCACCGATTCTCTCTCCGGAAACAGGGTCAGTCGGACTTATTCTTCCGTATTTAAAGCCCCGGATTGAGCTGAGTCCACCGAGGAAAAAACGTTCGTATACCGGGAGTTTTTCCGTTTCGTTTTCAAAGACCTGTCCCGCGGCGAGTTTTACATGCAGCGATGTGCCCCAGAACAAGGGGAAAAACCAGCCGGTTGAGCCTTCAACCTTGGTAAACTGCGCGTCTCCTCCGAGAATACCGCCGGCGTACTTGACACTCAGAACGTTTCGTGAACCTTTTGTTGCACCAAAGCGTAAGTTACGGGTGTCGCGGACCAGAGAGAACTTTACCGCTGAAGTGACATGGATATCAACAGAGTTCCTGATAATATAGGAAGCGGTCTCCTTGACATCACTCAAATCAGTGTTTGTCAGGCTGTAATTGCCGTATAGTCGCCATTTCTCCCAGACGGGGTAACCTATCCGCAGCCCACCACCTGAGGATTTTCTGGTGTAATCGTCATACTCTCGGGTAGTATGGAAGGCGTCAATTCCCCAGCTGAGTTCAGAATCATTAAGCCGTGGATTGGTGTATCCAAGGTTAAAGTAGGAACTTGATCCCCCAAGACTGGCGCTAAGAGCCAGAGAATCTCCTCTGCCGAGAAAGTTGTTTTCAGAGATCTTGCCCATAAACAAAAGGTTGTCGGCTGAACTGTATCCAGCGCCGATACTGAAGGTTCCGGTGCTTCTCTCTTTTACATTGATGACAACAGTCATTCTGTCGGGAGCAATTGCCGGTTCAGGGGTTATGTTTACCTCTTCAAAAAACTGAAGACGCTGCAGGGCCTGGCTGCTCAACCGAAGAGCCTTGGCATTGAATATCCCTCCCTCTTCGATTCGCAATTCCCTGCGAATGACGTTGTCATGGGTGCGGGTATTGCCGCGGATAACAATACGATCAATATAAACAAGGTTTCCTCTGTCGATATTGAAGATCACATCCATCCGGTCTTCCTGGGCTCTCTGGAAGTCTGGTTTTATATTGGCAAAGGCATAGCCCTGTTCCGCAAAATAGTCTGTGAGCCTGAGCAGGTCTTCGCGAATGATTTTACGGCTGATATATTTTTCTTCCCGCATCTCCAGCAGTTCCAGTAACTGTTGCGTCTCGTCGGGATTTTCTCCGGCAAGACCGACTGTCCCTACTTTATAGCGGATTCCTTCTTCGACCTTGAAGGTAATGTAGAGCCATCTTCCTTTTTGGGTGATGACAGGATCAGAAATTCTGGCATCGAGGTAACCATTATCTGCATAAAATGTCTGGATTATTTTGGCGTCCTGCTGAATCTTTGTCTGATCAAGAAGGCCCGAGTCGGTAAGCCAGGACATAAACCAGCGTTCACTCGTTTGGATCTGTTTAAGAAGCTTGCTGTCACTAAAAGCCTGGTTTCCTTCTATCCTGATCTCTTTAATATAGATCTTTTCGCCCTCATCAATGATAAATTCGACAACCGCTCCCTTCTCATCCGGATAGCTTATCGATGTTTTGACCGTACTGTTATAAAAGCCCTTGGATTTGTAGAGCTGGAGAATTGCCAGTTTTGCATTTGCAATCTTGACAGGATTAAGGATAAGGTTTTCCTTGATGGCTGCGGCAGCTTCGACATCTTCCTCTTTCAGATCGGAGATCCCTGTATACTGTACTGATTTTATGACCGGTTTTTCCCGTACCAGAAAGGTTATCTTTTTCCCTTCCGGACTGTCTTCGACGTCAATCTGTACATCGTCAAAATAGCCCATTTTGAAGATTTCCTTAAGATCTTTGCGCAGGGCCGCCTGATCATAAATATCGCCTTTTTTGGTGCTAATTCTTTTGAGAATAGCACCGGAATCAATACGGAGATTCCCGGCGGGAGCAATTGAGGCAATAAGAGATTCGCGTTTGCGGTACTGATCAAGGGTCTGGACAAGTTGAGCGAGGATTTCAGGAATCTCCTGTTCTGATTTGGCTGTCTGGTAGAAATAGATCGGTTTTTGTGGAGCGAGAAGATCAAAATATTTAATGTCAATACTGAACTCTTTGCCCAGGGCAGTAAAGATTCCGGTAATAACAGCTTCCGCTCCGTTTGCACTGGCAAGTTTTTCGAGCAGTTGTGTTGAAGGTGGCCAAGCCGTATAACTGACAACTGTTTCTGCCGTATCACGACCAATCATCTCGATTCGTGTTGCCTTCAACTCGTTAGCAAGACTGTCATCTACCAGTTTTGTGTATTGCTCATTTTTTTCAGGACTCTGGATTTTCAGAGGGAGCAAGAGGGCCTTTGTCGCCAGAGCACTCTGTGCCGAGAGCAACGTGGCTCCAAGAAGACAAAGAGAAATAATGACGAGGCGGTATGAGAGGTTTAACTCCTTTCCTGTTGATGTCATAAATAGATTCCTTTTGTTGTTGATCGTCATGGTTCGATGATAAAAGACAGAACAACGCGTTTTCTCAATAGATTATGAGACAGGGAGCTTTGTGTTCTTTTTTTCAGCTGTTCATTGTAGTAAAATTTACCCATTATGACATCTTTTTGTGGAATTGCAATTATGAAGCGTGAAAAAAAATCTTTTTGGAAATATCGGCATGATTTCGGATCGAGACAGCTCTTTTCCGAGATGGGAAATATCTTTTTTCCATCTCGTTGTCTGCTTTGTCAGAGTCTTCTCCTGGTTAAGGGAGAAACATTTTGCGATACGTGCTGCAGTCAGTTTCAGCCTCTTTTGCCCCCTCTCTGCCGAATATGTGGGGAGTCTCTTCTGGGTGGCGAGGTTTGTGAGAGATGTTTGCGCAAACCTCCTCCATATTCTTTGTGTCGTTCTCTTTTTGTCTACAATGAGGTGATGCGAAAAGTGATACATGATTTTAAATTCGGTAAAGATCTTGTGATGCTCGCTGGAATAAAACAACTGTGTGGCAATGTTGTGCCCTCAGAATTTTCCGGGCCAGCCCTGGTTGTTCCTGTCCCGCTTCATAACAGCCGGCTTCGCCGCCGCGGATTTAACCAGTCCTTTCTGCTTGCCAAGCTTCTTTTTAATAAAAATAAAAATGTAAGATTTGTCCCAGAACTTCTTCAAAGGGTCAAAAACACTGTTTCTCAAAGTGGCCTAACGAAAAAGGAAAGAGGACAAAATCTAAAAAATGTATTTCAGGTAAAGAAAAAAACACAGCTAACTGGTGAAAATGTTTATGTTGTGGATGATGTTATGACCACGGGAACTACTGTCAGCGAATGCGCTGAAACCCTTGTCAATGCAGGCTGCTGTTCTGTTTCTGTTCTGACGATCGCTCGAGCGGAGAAAAAAGAGTGATAACAGAGCTGCGATTGTTGAGGTGGAAAATGGAATAAAAAAAATATGCCTGCATGCAACTCTCAACTCCTTAATATCACGATGTTTCACAGCTGAATGATAGGGAATTTGCGAAAAATTTAGTTTTTTTTAGTATTTTTAATTTTTATTGAGATATTTGTTTTTTTCGGATTGGGGATATTTTCTTTTCCGGTGTGGAGAAGTCTGTTGAAAACTCTTTAACTGGTTAAATTATCAGAACAAAAATAAATTTTTTTCTGAGTCTTTGAAAATAAGGGGTTTTTGAGGATTGTTTTTGGTAACTGTTGAAAATTTCTCGCTTTCGTCAAGTTAGGTTTGTGAAAAATAAAATTATATGAGATGTCGTCAAATTGTCTTTGACGTTTTCAGACGTCTGAAGTTTATTCGTGACCATATTCTTGATGTTTCTGGATCTTCAGTATGCAGAGAATAGTTCTTCCCCTGAGTTTCATCGGGAAATATTTTTTTGTTTTTTGTTTATACAACAGGCAGGATTTGAGGCGTTATCAGCTGTAGTTAATGGTCTGATCCTGATTTTTGGTTATAAAACAGAAAAGAGAAATGCAGGGATGTAACCGGCAAGAACAGTTTGGCACAAGTCTTTGGATAAGAGAAAACAGAAGGATGGATATGGTTTGGAATACGGTACGAAATGGTTTGAGAGATTTACTGGCAGAAAATATCTTTCAGCTCTGGATTGAGCCATTACAGTTTGTGTCGGTAGAGGGAAATCGACTAGTCCTCGAGAGTCCTGACAAATATGTGAGTGCATATGTAAGAAAACACTTTTCCCAGACAATTGAAGAGCTTCTTGCTGAGGCTGGGATTGAAAATGGGCGGCTGGAGCTGAAAGAGGTCCTTTTTGTTGCAAAACCGAAAAATGCAGGTTCAGCTGTCAGAAAGACCGGCCAGAGGTCTCCGTATGCAACGCCGGCCCGTTTACCAAATATGCCAGAAAATAATTCACGGATGCGGAGCATGAATCCGAGATATACCTTTGACGAGTTTATGGTGGGGGAGTGCAATGCCCTCGCTGAGGCGGCCTGCAAGGCAATTTCCAAGGCGGATCCCTCTTTTGGCCCTTGTCTCTATATGAACGCGGAAACAGGGCTTGGGAAAAGTCATCTTACCCATGCTGTCGCTCACAAGGTTTTTACCGAGTCTCCTCTAACCCGGGTCCACTATCTTACCGCCAAACAGTTTGCCCAGGAAATGGTACGGGGGATTCAGAGCCGTGCCATGGATGATTTCAAGACAAAATATCAGGAAAATTGTGATATCCTGCTGGTAGAGGATGTGCATACGCTTACCGGTAAAAATAAGACCCAGGAAGAACTCAATGATGTTCTTGATTATCTGCTTAAATCGGGAAAGCGTGTGGTCTTCACCTCGAAAACCCCTCCCCAGGATTTATCGGGGATTGACAGTGAATTTCGCTCGCGAATGTCTTCCGGCCTGGTCGTTGATATCAAGGCGCCTGATGTGGCAACCCGTTGTCGTATTGTTGAACAGAAAGCCAGACGCCAGAAACTTCGGCTCTCTGAGGAGTCAATAGAATATATTGGCTCCCATATTCGTGGAGATGTTCGTCGGATAGAGTCCGCGTTAAGTGGAGTGCAGGCTCGGGCATTGCTTACCGGTGGTCATGTTGATCTTGATATGGTTCGAGAGGTGGTTTCGCTGGTGGCGGGTGTTGTCGATCCTATGTTGACTGCTTCGATGATCTGTGAATTGATAAGCAGCCAGTTTAATGTCAGTATTGATGATCTCTGTTCAAAATCACGGAAGCGTGTTATCAGTGAACCTCGCCAGATCGCGATGTATCTCGCCCGTAAACATACCGAGGATTCTCTTGCTGATATTGGCAGGGTTTTTAACCGTGACCATTCAACTGTACTCCATGCCATCAAGGTCGTCGGCGAGAAAATCCGGCGCGATAGAACGCTGCAGACTCAGCTGGAGTTGTTGAGTGATAAGGTGAAAAAATTGTAACGACTCCCCAGATCCCCCAAGAACATAAAAGAAGGAGGTATGATTGCGTTGCAACTTCTTCTTTCATGTCTTAACAGCTGATTACTCTTTTCTTGCCGCCTGGAATCTTTTGCGGTTACCCCGCGTTCTCAGCCAGACCTTTCTTACCCGATATATGGCAACAGCCCCTGCCGGAGCTGCGAGTGGCATTATTTACGGCAGAAAAACTATTTCAGGAAAACATGGTATAAAAAAGAGAGATGCGTATTTGCAGTTTAGCTGAATTATGTTAGCCTGTTGGCTATTTCTCTTCTGTTTTTTCACCGGCAAGAATCGGAGAAAGAGGTTTGCCTCATGATGAGGGATACCGGTGTGGGCCAAAATAATTCTAACAAATCTGGTTATAGCGACAAAATTATGCCGGAAAAGGAGTTGCCATGGTTACAAGAAATACTGCTGGTAGTGGAATTGCTGTACATGGAAAGGAAGAAGATTATTTTTATCCTTCCGAAGAGTTTATTTCTCAGGCGAATTTAACCGACAAAAATATCTTTGAGCGTTTTGCCCTCGACAATTTTCCTGACTACTACAGTGAGTTTGCCGAGTTGTTGACCTGGTTTCAGCCGTGGAACGAGGTCTTTGATGGAAGTGACGCTCCCTGCTGGAAATGGTATGTCGGCGGGACGCTCAATGCCAGCTATAACTGTATTGACCGGCATCTGCCGGCACTGAAAAACAAGACAGCCATCCATTTTGTCCCTGAGCTGGAAGAGGAGAAAATCGAACATATCACCTATCAGGAGCTCTGGGTAAGAGTCAATGAACTGGCGGCTCTGCTGCGTGATACCGCTGGTCTGAAACGGGGCGACCGTGTCACCCTGCATATGCCGATGGGTGTCGAATTACCGGTGACCATGCTTGCCTGTGCCCGACTTGGTGTTATTCATAATGTCGTTTTTGGCGGCTTTTCAGCGAATGCCTGCGCCGACAGGATTGTCGATTCCAGTTCGCGGGTATTGATCTCAATTGATGCGTATTATCGTGGTGGCAGGCTGCTTGACCATAAGGCCGTCGATGATCAGGCCTGCGAGCTTGCCGAAAAAGCGGGACAGAAGGTCGATATGATGCTTCTCTGGCAGCGTTATCCCGGCAAGATGTCTTCTGCTTCTTTGCTGGTCAAAGGGCGGGATCTGATTGTCAATGAAGAGTTGAAAAGATATTATGGCGCGCGGGTGGAGCCGGAACAGATGCGCTCTGAAGATCCTCTTTTTTTGATGTATACCAGTGGCACTACCGGAAAACCGAAAGGCGCCCAGCATGGTACCGGTGGGTATCTTGCCTATGTAACTG
>PDWJ01001500.1_pt1 | contig 31086 bp, 21 predicted proteins | sample 1430881 | NCBI WGS metagenome assembly PDWJ01 (sample SAMN01162460, study PRJNA174530) | Oral metagenome, whole genome shotgun sequencing project. | biome: Marine environment; feature: Marine mammal; material: Swab sample of the gingival sulcus; isolation source: swab sample of gingival sulcus...
ATTCAAAAATAATTGCCGGTCGTACACATCGGGGTATAAAATAAGTGTATGTAAAGTGTAGTTTTTTTCATATTTTTCCCGCCGAAAGGCGGGATTTTTAATTGTGAACGGCGCAGCCCTCACGCAAGGAGTTAAAAATTAAAAGATAAAAGTAGGGACACTGCACTTTGCGACTGCAAAGTTAGACTATTGGCTTTACTTTTTCAAAAGTCTCGAAATGCGGGTTAAAGCCGTAAGCCGGAAGAGATTTCTGCAAAAAAATGAAGAATCCGATGCGATGAGTAAGGATTTAATGAAAAAAGGGTTTAAATTTGCCGGCTCAATAATTTGCGATGTTTTTATGTAAATTTGTAGGCATGGTTAATGATTGTAAAATAAGCTGTTTCAGCTATAAAGATTTATAAATGGAAAAACTAAGTTTATTAACTTCAAATAGAAATAAAATGAGGATATCAAGTATTACCATTGCAATAATGATGTTATTTTTTGTTGCATGCTCACAAAACGAAGGAAAAAAGAAAAATGCGGAAATGACTTTTAAAGCAGAAACGACTTTTGATTTCGGAAAAATAGCATATAACGGCGATGGAAAACATGAATTTGTTTTTAAAAACACCGGGAAAAGCCCCTTGATAATTACGAATGTAAAATCATCTTGCGGCTGTACCGTACCGATTTATCCGAAAGACCCGGTAAAAAAAGGCGAAACGGAAAAAATAAGTGTAGTATATGATACTAAACGTGTCGGTGTTTTTTCAAAAACCATAACAGTCTATTCCAATTCAAAAAATTCTCCCGTAAAACTTCGCATCAAAGGTGAAGTTTTACGTTCCGAACAAGATAATTAACTATTAAAAACAAGAAAACATGCCAAATTTATCAAACCGCGGCAAAGAAATGCCCGCATCCCCTATCAGAAAATTGGTGCCCTATGCGGAAAGTGCAAAAAACAAAGGCATCAAAGTTTATCATTTAAACATAGGACAACCGGATATTAAAACGCCGGAAATTGCTTTTGAGGCATTAAAAAATCACGACTCAAAAATAGCAGCTTACTCTCATTCTGCGGGGAACGAGTCTTACAGAAAAGCTTTGGTCAAATACTATGAAAATGTAGGCATCAAACTTTCTTATGAAGATATTATCATAACAACCGGAGGTTCCGAAGCTATTCTTTTTGCATTTATGGTTGCCATGAACCCGGGCGACGAAGTGATTGTACCGGAGCCTTTCTATACAAATTATAACGGTTTTGCCGTACAGGCGGGCATAAAAATTGTTCCGGTAACTTCGCATATAGAGAACGGCTTTGCTTTGCCGCCGATTGCCGATTTTGAAAAACTGATAAGCCCCAAAACAAGAGCGGTTTTGATTTGTAATCCGAACAACCCCACCGGTTATTTATATTCAAAAGAAGAATTGTTGCAACTCCGGGATTTGGTGCTGAAACATGATTTGTATCTTTTTGCAGATGAAGTGTATAGAGAGTTTTGTTACGACGGTGCCGAACATTACTCGGTGATGCAAGTGGAAGGTCTTGAAAAAAATGCCGTATTGTTTGATTCCGTATCAAAAAGATACAGCGAGTGCGGAATTCGTATCGGGGCATTAATAAGCAAGAATAAAGAATTTATGCAAACCGCCTTAAAATACGGGCAAGCACGCCTAAGTCCGCCGCTTTTCGGACAAATTGCCGCCGAAGCCTCTTTGGAGGTCGACGACACCTACTTTTCGGAAGTATATAAGGAATATATAGAGCGCAGAAATTATGTTATTGACGCACTGAATAAAATAGACGGTGTATTTGCGCCCATGCCGAAAGGCTCTTTTTACAGTGTTATAAACCTGCCGGTTGATGATGCCGAAGACTTTTGCATCTGGCTTTTAAACGATTTTAATTACAAAGGCGAAACTGTTATGTTGGCGCCGGCACAAGGTTTTTATTCAACTCCCGGTGCAGGAAAAAATCAAGTAAGATTAGCCTATGTGCTTAAAGTAGAAGATTTGAAAAAATCCGTAGAGATTCTTGAAGAAGCCTTAAAAGTATATAAAAACAGGTAAAGAACTCTTATTAACAAATATATAAAAGGTTTTACGAATATTGTTTTGTAAAACCTTTTTTTTGCTTGCTGAATAATATCTTAACCCGCATTTCGAGACTTTTGAAAAAGTCTCGAAATGCGGGAAGTTGGAAGCCGGAAGTTGGAAGAATTGAGAGCTGAAAATTGTTAAAAACCTTATTTTCGGTTTAAACCTTAGTAGAAAAAGATAATCAAAAAAAATAAACCTTATTACCTTATTTTTTATTGCTAAAAGCCGATTAAAACGATGAATTATGAATTGTGAGTTGAAGGGCGCAGCCCTGATAAGGAATTATGAATGAATAAGTAAAAGTAGGGATATGATATATTGTGTCCGCTTTTGGCGGTTTTCATGGTTTTTGGCAAATTGCAAATTCCCTCTTGGAGAAGAGGGTGTAGGGAGATTGATTTTTTTAATGTTAATGCGCTATATTAATAATTTACAAGTTTCGTTAGGTGGGATTTCGAGACTTTTGAAAAAGTCTCGAAATGCGGGTTAACCCGCATTATTCATCAAGTCTTCGTAGTGAGGGCTGCATATACAATAAAATAAGTGATAAGGCGATTGAGGCATATCCTTTGATATGGTGAATGATAAAATAAATCAATCTGCTAAATATCCGAGTTCATTGAAATGATAAACTCTTCGTTGTTTTTAGTTAGCTCTATGCGCTGTTTCATAAATTCCATGGCTTCTACCGGGTTCATATCAGACAAATAGCGTCTTAAAATCCACAATTTATTCAACATGTTTTCGGATAAGAGCAAGTCTTCTCTTCGCGTGCCGGAAGCATTGATATTTACGGCAGGATAAATTCTTTTGTTCGATAGATTTCGGTCTAATTGCAATTCCATATTCCCGGTACCTTTAAATTCCTCAAAAATAACCTCGTCCATTTTTGAGCCGGTATCAATCAAAGCAGTTGCAATAATCGTGAGCGAACCGCCGTTTTCGATATTTCGTGCGGCACCGAAAAAACGTTTGGGCTTATGCAAAGCACTTGCCTCCACTCCGCCGGACAATACTTTCCCCGACGAGGGCGATACGGTATTATAGGCTCTTGCCAAACGCGTAATGGAATCTAACAGAATAACAACATCATGTCCGCTTTCGACCAATCGTTTTGCTTTTTGAATAACCATTTCAGACACTTTTACATGCCTGTCGGCAGGTTCATCAAAGGTTGAAGCAACCACTTCGGCATTAACGCTTCGTTCCATATCCGTAACCTCCTCCGGACGTTCGTCAATCAGCAAAATAATCATATAAACCTCCGGATGATTAACCGCAATGGCATTGGCAACTTCTTTTAAGAGTACTGTTTTTCCTGTTTTGGGTTGTGCTACAATCAAGCCTCTTTGTCCTTTGCCTATGGGCGAAAACAAGTCGATTATTCGGGTCGAAGTTGTTGCTTTATTATCGGTTATATTAAATTTTTCTTCCGGAAACAAGGGCGTTAAGTGTTCAAAATGAATGCGTTCTCGAAGTTCTTCGGGCTTTCTGCCGTTAATGCCGTCCACCTTTATCAAGGGGAAATACTTTTCATTATCTTTCGGCGGTCTGATTTGCCCTTTTATCGTGTCGCCGGTTTTTAAACCAAAAAGTTTTATTTGCGACTGCGAAACATAAATATCATCCGGCGAGTTAAAATAGTTATAATCGGCAGAACGTAAAAATCCGTATCCGTCGGACATTATTTCCAAAACACCGGAACTTTGGATGATGGCATTAAACTCATATTTGGAGTTAAATCCTTTGTTCTTTTCGGGAGTATCATCATTCCTCTTATTTTTACTGTAATTATTTTGATTTGCAGCATTATTATTCTGCTTGGGATTAGAGCGTTTTTTGTCAAAAGAGCGTTTGCTGTCTCCGTTTCCCGTATGGGCTTTATTTTTATCAAAGTTTTTTTTATCTTGATTTTTCTTGTTATCCTGTTTTTGGAAGCCTTTTTTTTGTTCAAAAGTCTTATTTTCCTCAGATTCTGCATTTTTCGGAATACGCTTTTTTTGCGTATTCTTTTTATCTGTCTTCTTCTTTTCGGAAACATTCGTTTTTTCGTTCTCTGTTTGCTCCGGTTTTGATTTTTTGGAAGATTTTTTTTCAACCGATTGTTTTTTTGGTGCGGTTGATTTTGTAGAAGTTGATTTAGATCGAGTTTTGATATTATCTAAACTGCCCTGCGCACCTTTTATTGCTGCCTGATCTAAAATCTCATAAACCAAATCTTGTTTTTTAAACTTCTCTACGCGCTTAATTCCAAGCTCTTTTGCGATACTCCGCAAATCTACAACCTTCATCTTCTGAAGTTCCAAAATGTCATACATGTAATTTTTCTTTAGTTATAATAAATTGATTTTTATAAATAATTTTAACAGATAAGACCTAATAAAATACTGTTAAAAAATTATATTATGAGGTATACTTATAAACAAAAATCTAAGAAATAAATACGGCGAATATCTGCCGCTTTTGTTTGATAATGCAAGTATAAAGATAATGTTTCTAAAAAAAAAAGAAAAGCTGATTTTTTTTAGAAAAAATCTTGAAATGGAGCTTAAGCCGCATTATTTATCAAGTAGTTCTATTCCGGGTTGCATCTACTTTAAAATAAGACACTTTGTTTGATAAGTCTCACGCACCATATCAAAAGATATGCCTCAATCGCCTTATCGCTTATTTTATTGTATATGCAGCCCTCACCACGAAGACTTAATAAATAATGCGGCTTAATTTTGTTGAAACTTTCTTTTGTTTGCGTTTTTGTTTAATTTAGCCGGCAAAATAAATTGTTGCTTATGGTATAGCTTATTTTGGAGCATCCTATGTAACCTTTAAAAATTAGTAAATAGAAACGCATGAAGAAATATTTTTATTCGGATGGAACAACGAGTTTTGGTCCTTTTACATTAGAAGAATTAAGCGAAAAGAATATTGCGAAAGAAACAAAAGTCTGGTTTCCGGAATTGGGCGAATGGAAACCTGCCGGCGAGGTTTCTGAATTAATGGGGCTTTTTAATATTGTCCCTCCGCCAATAACAGCAAGCGAATCAAATGATGTCAGTCCGGAAAATTTTAATAAGCAGCAGCCGCCAAAAACTTGGTTGGTTGAATCTATTTTAGTAACTTTATTCTGCTGTTTGCCTTTTGGTATTGCAGGAATAGTTGAGGCTGCAAAAGTTGAATCAAGGTTTTATGCCGGAGATATTGACGGGGCAGAAAGGGCATCGGCAAGCGCTAAAAAATGGACGACAATAAGTTTTGGAATTGGAATTGCGGCTGTTCTGTTGTATCTTCTTATTGTAATTTTGGGTGTTGTAGTCGGCAATGGATATAAATAAAACGCTCAAATGGGCGGGCTTAATAATTTTGCTGATAATTCTTGCTCTATTGTATAAAAAGTATAATCCAAGCGGCAGTATTTTTTTTCCGAAATGTCCGTTTAAAGCACTCACAGGACTAAAATGCCCCGGTTGCGGTTCGCAAAGAGCCGTTCATTATATTTTGAATTTAGACATTTATAGTGCGATAAAAGAAAATGCAATGCTTGTGCTGTCAATTCCTTACATTTTGACCGGTTTGGTATTTGATTCTTTGAAAAATCCAAATGAAAGGGTCTTAAAATGGAGAAAGAAATTATTTGGGCTAAAAGCAATTCTTGTAATACTGGCGGCAATTATTGCATTTTGGATTTTGAGAAATATATCTCCGATAATATGAGTATATATTTTGGTCTTATTGTAAAAAAAACAGAACTTTATTAAGCAAAGACGGTGAAAAACATTCTAATATTAATACTTAGTCTCTGCAAGAAAACACCAAAAACTTCATTAGGCTTATTTTTGAAACAATTATTTACAACCGTAAATTCCTTGATTTTAGAAATTTCGAAAACCTTGTCTTTGTCGTTTTCTTTTCGGAGACTTGGACGTTCGGCAGTTTTTTTGCCGGTACTAATTATGATATTAACAATTACAGATGCAAAAACACAGCCTGTAATTCAAAATCAAATTTTCACCTCCATGCAAGTCTATGCGGGAGGTGCATGGGACGGAGCAATTATTAAAAATTGTGTGTTTAAAAATACCGTATCTCCGGATGGTGTTAGTCCTACGGATGCCATTCTGTTAATGGGGGTATCAAATGTAACAATCGATAGTTGCGTTTTTCATAATATAAAAGGTGATGCCATTAGAATTAGAGAACTATTGGGTGGTTCCGACAGTATAATTATAAGGAATTGTGTATTTGATTCTATTTACGGAAGCGGAATTCACATATTTGAGAATAATCCAAACATCCTTATTCAAAATAACAGAATGAAGCATATCGGCTTGGATACCCAATCGTCGGCAAATGGAAATCCGCATCACGGAATTTATGCTCAAAGTAGGAATGTATTAATTGAAAATAATGTAATTTCCGATATTTATAATAAGAATGGAAATTGTGTGAGTATAAGGTCAAGCGGCATTGTTCGGAAAAATATTCTTTATAATGCGGATAAATTTGGAATTAGTTATTATTCAGACCATTCCGGTTTTGGCGATATGCTGCTTATAGAGAATAATATGATTTTCAATAACAGGCAAAAAGGAATTGGCTTTTATAGTGCCGGAAATGCGGCTAAGCATGTTGGAAAAGTTGTTGTAAGATTTAATACAATTGTTCAGCAAACGGGAGTTTGTATATATACGTCGGAAAATGTTGCGAAAATTAATATTGAAGTCTATGCTAATATTGGTGTAAGATTGGGCAGAGTTTCTAAAATAGCAGAGTTTAACTCAACAGCAAGCGTTTATGCAAATCTTTTTTCTAATAGGGATATTGGCTTTGTAAATTGGCTAAATCATGATTATCACATTACTGCAAGATCTGAGGCAATTGGTTTTGCTAGCGGTGTTTTAAGGTTTCCTGTCGAGGACTTTGACGGCAACCCGAGAACTGCCGCCAAACTTGATGCCGGTGCTGACCAACTTTCTTTGGACTTTGATGATTAGGGTTTAACAAAAAGCCAATAGCAAAATCCCTCTTGGAGAAGAGGGACAGGGCTATTGGCTTTTTTGAAATCTTAAAGTGTTGTAAATTAGTAGTTTCTGTTTTTGGCTGAGTGGAATTATTATCTTCGATTAATAATTGTCCTTATAACTCCTTATATATTCATTTAACTCGCGAATACTGCTGCTAAATGAAAAGGCTTTGTTTATTTCGTAATAATTATGTTTATCAATGCAATGTTTATAAGCAAATTTGGCCATTTCCAATTTAGTAGATTCAAAGTTGAACATTTGTAATATTCTATGTATTTGCCGGGCGCTCACTCGATGTGTTGAAATTGCTTGTTCCGCAATTAAACTTTTATCTTTTTCAAAAGAGGCATCATCCATTGCACGCTCTAATCTTGCGATATCCAATATCGGTTTATGATAATTTCCGTAATTATTACCGCTTTGGTTATTATAATAATCCCAATTATTTTGATTATAATAATCGTCGTTATAGTAGTTATTTTCGTCATAACAATCTTCGACATAATTATTTGTTAATATATTAACAATCACGAACCGATTATACCTGTTTATTTTTGCTTTAAGCAAAGAACTGCCGGGTATATCCACTTCTCCGTCAAAAAGTCTTCGGTCTTGCCCGTAAGGTCCGCCGATGTGTTGTTGCACTACCAAACGATGTATTCCGCCCACAATTCCGGAAATGGTTATGGAATTTCCTCGAATATCGTAAATCTTTCGATCAAATATTATTTTATAATTGCCCGTGCGAGCAAATACTAATTTAAACTCGGAATTACCATAAGGCTGCGCTTGCGAAATATGAGGGACAAATAAAATTCCCAAGATTATTGATAGAAAAATAAATTTTTTCATATGTTTTTATTTATAATTTTCAAAGGTCATATAGGAACGCCCGAATGAACTTTATTACATTTAATTTTAATTAGGGCTGAAAAATAATCATTCCGCCGAGTGTCTAAAATTTTTAGTTATGGGCGTTTCATGGTTTGTTGCTTTAATTATCTTTTATAACTCAATTTATATGCCGAAAATAAAACTAATGTGTCGCTAATGTGTCGGGAGGCGATTTTAATAGCGTATCTTTTTCGGGCTTACATTTCACCGGAGAAACAAAGTCATTTTTTATCGTAATTTTTTTCTGCAAATTGAAGTAATAAGTAAGTTTATTTTGTAAACTGTCTTTTTCCATAAGTCCCTCTTCTATATAGAGCATGTTATCTCCCTTAAAAAAAATCTGTCCTGCAAACATCCCGGCTTCATTTCTGTCAAAAAATAAAGTATCGCCTTTTTTTGTAATAAAAGCAAACAAAGGATAATCTACATAAAATGCTTTTATTGAAAAATCTTTCAATGCCTTTTGCGTGTTTTTTGCCAAACTTTTAAATCTTTTATATACCAACCGAAAATCATATTCGCTTGTTTCTCCGGTTCTTCTGACAAAATGCTCAAATTCTTGTTCCGACAAACTAAAAAAAACAATACTGCCCGGTTTAATATATTGAATATTCTCGGGGATCTTTGCGGAACTGTCTGTATCTTTGAGAATATTAAAAAAAGTTTCTTTTTCGTCCTTTTGTTTTTCAAACTCATTTGTCAAAACAGTTTCCGGTTTTTTATTTTCACAACCGAGCACAAAGAGCAGAAATAAAAAAATTAGTTTATAAACAGTTTTCATATGTTTATTTTTATAATTTTCATTCATCATTCAGAATTAAAGCCCCATTTGTATTCCGCCGGGTGTCTTTTGCCGCTCCCGAGCGTTTCATAAGACACCTTGATTTAGAATATACAAAAATGCACTGCAAAAATAGTTTTTTTTAACTTTGCAGCCTTAATTTATTTATTATGTTTAATACCATATTTTTTATTATTGTCGGAATACTTATTTTTTCCTACCTTTTTTCGGAGTTCTTAGAATACTTAAATTCTAAAAATCGCAATAAAAATATTCCGCCGGAACTGCAAGGAATGTATGATGATAAAAAATATAAACAATCACAAGCCTACGGAAAAATTAATACAAAATTGTCCTTTATAGCCTCTTCTTATATGCTTTTGCTGACATTGGGAATGCTGTTTCTCGGAGGTTTCGGCTATATCAGTCAAATTGCTGCCGGTATAAGTGAAAATACTGTTATACAATCGCTTATTTTCTTTGGTATACTCTTTTTTGCTTCCGACATACTGATGATGCCTTTCGGCATTTATTCGATTTTCGTTATCGAAGAAAAGTTCGGTTTTAATAAAACTACCGTAAAAACTTATATTTTCGACAAATTAAAAGGCTGGCTGACAAGTGCAATCATCGGCGGCGGAATTTTGGCATTGATTACATGGTTTTATATCCTCACAACAGATATGTTTTGGATATATGCTTGGGCAAGCATCAGCATTTTCTTTATATTTATGACGATGTTTTATTCAAGCATCATTGTTCCCATATTTAACAAACAAACACCGCTGGAAGCCGGAGCCTTGCGAGATGCCATTGAAGCATTTGCAAAGAAAACCTCTTTTAAGCTCACAAATATTTTTGTTATCGACGGCTCCAAACGTTCCACAAAAGCCAATGCGTATTTCAGCGGCTTGGGGCCAAAAAAACGTATTGTTCTATACGACACATTGATACAAGACTTAACAACCGAAGAAATTTTGGCTGTTTTGGCACACGAAATCGGACATTACAAACACAAACATTCATTAAGCGGAATAATAAACTCCATATTGCAAAACGGTGTGGTCTTTTATGTTTTTTCGCTTATGGTAAACAATCCGGAATTATCAAATGCCTTAGGTTCTGATCATGTATTTTTTCATTTAAACCTTGCCGCTTTCGGGATGCTTTACAGCCCGGTTTCCGACATCATTGATATTTTTTCCAATACAATTTCGCGCAAACACGAATATCAAGCGGATGCTTTTGCAGGCAAATATAATCTGTCGGAAGCACTGATATCCGGATTGAAAAAATTAAATGCCAAAAATTTGAGCAATCTCACACCGCATCCTTGGTATGTTTTTATTAATTATTCGCATCCTACGCTCTACCAAAGAATCCTGAACTTGCAAAAATAAACCCTGCCGCTTTTAGCTTGACAGAAGCCTCCGAATAAAACACAAGGGGACTAAATAAAATTATGAAAGAACGACTAAATTTTTATGCAAGTGAATAATGCGGGGTAATTGTCGGCAAACAGCAAAATTTGCTGGGAGATAAATATAAACAGATGAAATACGATTTTAATACCATGCACCCCGCAGAACATATTGTCTATATCTTGGACAAAATATACAAAGCGGGATTGACAACAACATCCGGCGGAAATATTTCAATAAAAGATGCCGAGGGGCATATTTGGATAAGTCCCGCAGCTCTTGATAAAGGAAATTTAAAGGCAAAAGATATTATGTGTGTAAAAAAAGACGGTACAGTTGAAGGCATACATACAGCCTCCTCGGAATATCCTTTTCATAAAGCCGTGTACGAAAAACGACCGGACATCAAAGCCCTTATTCATGCACATTCCCCCGCCTTGCTTGCATTTAGTCTTGTGCATAAAATTCCGAATACGGAGCTAACACCTGCCATAAGCCAAATTTGCGGAAAAGTCGGCTATGCCGGCTATGCTTTGCCCGGCAGCAAAGAGTTGGGAAAAAAGATTGCGGAAGAGTTTAAGCCGAACATTGCGGCTGTGATAATGGAAAATCACGGTGTAATCGTAGCCGGAACAGATTTGCAAGATGCCTACAAGCGTTTTGAGACCTTAGAGTTTGCGGCAAAAACTCTTATCGCGGCAGAAACTCTTGGCGAAGCTCATTATTTAAGCGCAAAACAAATCAAATTAGTTGAACAGAATACGCAAAACAACTTAGAAAACTTTGTGCATAAAATAAGCGACAAAGAAGAAAAGGAAAAACGTAAAGAAATTATACATATCATTAATCGTGCGTATAAGCAAGGAATTACGCCGGCTTTTTATACGGCTGTTTCGATTCGCTTGCAAGAAAATAATTTTTTGATAACACCCGACAATATTCCGCCGGATAATTTAGACATCAAGGATCTTGTGCTTATAAAAAACAAGCACAAAGAAAAGGGAAAACAGCCGGACCGAAGTGTGCAAATGCACCAAGCCATTTATAATACAAATCCGGATGTAAATTCAATCATAATAACGCAAACATCTAATATAACTGCATTTGGTATAGCCGCTGAAAAAATTAATGTACGCACCATTCCGGAAAGTTGGATTTTATTACAAGATGTTTTAGACAAAAATTTTGAAGCGCAATTTAAAGCCGATTTTGCGGAAAACTTTACAAAAAAGACACCGGCTCTGATTATTCGAAACGATTCAATTATTCTTACCGGCAATACACTCTTGCAAACATTTGACCGACTCGAAGTTGCGGAAATGAGTGCAAAATCATTGCTTATGAGCAATCCTTTGGGTAAATTAGTGCCCATTAATGACAAAGAAGTTGAAGAGTTAAGCCGCATTTCGAGACTTTTGCAAAAGTAAAGCCAAATAACTAACTTTATAGAAGATGCAAAAGTCGGAAGAAAAAAGGCTCATGCTTGTTTGCTGCGAGTGCATTCTTTGCGATTTTCATGGTTTTTTGGTAACCGGCAAATTCCCTCTTGGAGAAGAGAGGGCAGGGAGATTGACTTTTTTGATTGTCTAAGAACCAATACTTTGAACAGCTTAAAAAACTTATTGTCGGTTCAAACCTTAGTAGAAAAAGATAATCATAAAAAATAAACCTTATTACCTTATTTTTTATTGCTAAAAGCTAAAGATGTGGACTATGAAGTTTTAGAGCTTATGTCTTTCATCATATTATTTTCTTATCTTATAAAAAAGAATTTTCTTTGCACCATGCAAACAAAGAATTATCAAAACAGCAGACGTAAACCTGATTGGTTAAAGATTAAACTACCGCAAAACAGTAATTTTGCGCGGGTAGAGCAAACCATTGCAAAACATGAACTTCATACCATCTGCACAAGTGGGAAATGCCCTAATCTTGGTGAGTGCCGTGATATAGGAACTGCCACATTAATGATATTGGGAGATATTTGTACGCGTTCTTGTAAGTTTTGTGCCGTTAAAACGGGGAAACCTCTTCCCGTAAATGAAAAAGAGCCTTTGAAAGTTGCTCAATCGGTTAAGTTGTTGCATTTAAAACACTGTGTATTAACTTCTGTTGACAGAGATGATTTGCCGGATAAAGGTGCCGGAATATGGGCTGAAACAGTCCGACAAATAAAAAGAATAAATCCGCAAACAACTATTGAAACTTTAATCCCCGATTTTGACGGGGACGAAGCACTGATTAACCGGCTTATTGAAAGCAGACCGGAAGTTATTTCTCATAATCTGGAAACCGTAAAACGATTGACGCCCAAAATACGAAGCCGTGCAAAATACGATACGAGTTTGGGACTTATAAAACATGTTTCGACTTCGGGACTTGTTTCAAAATCCGGAATAATGGTCGGTTTAGGCGAAACTTTTGATGAAGTTCTTGAGCTTATGGACGATTTACGCGAAGTCGGATGTCAAGTATTGACAATAGGGCAGTATTTGCAACCGACACCTAAACACATCGAAGTGCGGGAGTATGTGCATCCGAGCATATTTAAAAAATGGGAGATTGCCGGTCTTGAAAAAGGCTTTAAACATGTTGAGAGTTCTCCCTTAGTCCGGTCTTCCTACCATGCCGACAAGCATGTGATGCAGCCTTAAACTGCACTTCAAGACTTTTTTATTGGTACTTTTCTATGATGCGCTTTTTTTTGTATCAAGCGTCTTATTTTGAGGTAGATGCTGGCTGCAATAGGACTGCTTGGTGGATATGCGGGTATAAAAAGACGTAGTTTCACCGTTTTAAATTCCAATTAAAGAAAATCTCGTAATTCGTGATAGGTCAAAAAAATACCAATTATTAGGTATTACATAATTTATGTATTGATGTTATTTTTGCATTTTATTTCAGTTAAATTGTATTACTTAAAATTTAAATAAATATTATGAAAACAAAAGTCTATCTTATTTTAATGGTATTATTGTCCGGCTTAATTATGCTCGGTTCCTGTAAAAAAGATCCGGTTAAGCCGAATAACGAAAATGATAATGATAATGACACTCCCGGTGTAGAAACTGTTACATTTTCTATTCAAGTAACAAGCGACACAACAAATATGCCGGCGGCTTATACGGAGTTTAAAGCAAAATTTGAAGATTTGCGAACGCTGGAAGTAAAAGAAGCAATGCTTGATGAAACCGGTAAATGCGAATTGTCTTTGGATAAAGGAAACTACACAATTACCGTAGAGTGGAAGAAAGGAAACGTTGCGGTTTTCGGAATAAAAGAAAATTATGCCGTAACAAAAGACGAAACCGTCGAAATTCCTATTACGCTTACAATTGAGCAACCGGAAGGACTTGTCATTAAAGAAATTTTCTTCAATGGCGAAACCAATAACGGACAAAAAATGCATCCTGACCAATACTTGGTATTGTTTAACAACGGCGATGAAACCGTATATGCCGACGGGGTAACATTTGCTACTACGGCGCATGCAAATCCCCGAAATGCAGATATATTTACCGCTGAATTACCGGACAATATTATTGTAGCACAACTTTATTCTATTCCGGGCAACGGTTTTGAATATCCGATAGAGCCGGGCGAACAAATTGTTGTTGCTTGTACTGCTATAAATCATAATGCAGAGTATCCTAATTCGGCAGATTTATCGGGTGCGGATTTTGAAATTTATGATCCTGATATGCCCGCACAATTCGGAACAGACGTAGATAATCCTGATGTGCCGAATTTAATAGCGCATTTCTCTTATTTCGGATTTTTTGCAATGCATCCGAGAGGCTTTATGCCCACTGTAATTTTTAAGCCTGATACGGATATGGAAACTTTCATGTCTAATCATAAATTTGAATTTGTAAATAGTGAAGGAGAAACAAAATATGTATATTCTGTGCCGACTAATTTAGTTTTAGACGGAATTGAAACCGGAAATGAAGGTTTTATCGAAGTAAAAGCTTTACCGCTTTCGGTAGATAAAGGAAGCGTTACCGTAACCGGTTGTCATCAAAGACAGTTGATACAAAGAAAGCAGAATGGAACAAAACTTATGGATACAAATGATTCTTCGGTCGATTGTGAAAGAGTGCAAGGACAAAACTCATTCCCGGCAGAAGGCAGCGGAAAGTTTCTTTCAAATTCCTATAATCCTGTCATGCCTCACGATTGCTCAAAAGAGCTTGATGATATGTGGAATATTTTGAAATAAGCTTAAAGTTAATAATTCGTGCCTCTAATAATTGTTTTTTATAAATAAATTTAGCGGATATGCCGGTTAAACGGCATATTCGCATTTTTTTGGAAATTATATGTCGAATTTTAGTTTTTATTTGCGAACGACCTCTTTGCTAATCCTTGTTAATTTACTTTTCTTGCAACAAGGGTATACACAATCATCAAATACGAAAAGAAAATATGATATAACCGGTAGAATTGTCGATAAAAAAAATGGAGCAGGTGTAAGTTTTGCCACTTTGCATATAGAGGATTTGTCAAAAAGTACAATTTCAGATATAAACGGAAATTTCAAATTTTCGAACATCGCCACCGGCATATATAAAATAAATATTGCCTGTATAAATTATATGCCGGTACAAATTAATTTGTCGGTTATAAAGGATACAATATGCACAATCCGCCTTGAAAAGCAAAGTTATAATTTGCCCGAAGTAGAGGTAATGGCTACCTATAATGCAGCCAAAGGCAGCAATGCCAAAGTGGGACAAACGGCATTGGAATATATACAACCTGTTTCTATTGCGGATATTTTATTGCTTTTGCCGGGTAATGTTATGGATAATAATTCATTGCATCAATTTAACTTAATCAGTTCCCGACAAGTGGGGGAAGATAAAAATACCTCGCTCGGTATGGGTATGGTTGCCGACGGTATTCCGCTTACCAATGATGCCATGCGCACTCAGTTATACGGTGTTTCCGGTGATGACGATAAAGAAATCGGGTATCTTTTTGACCGAACTTTAAGTCGCAGAAGTCGATTAAATGCCGGTATGGATATGAGAAATATATCTACCGACCACCTTGAAAGTGTGGAAATTGTTCGAGGCATATCATCGGCAAAAGACGGGAATTTGAGCAGCGGTGCCATACATCTTCATGCTAAAAAAGGTGTTACGCCTTTAAAAATACGCGGAAAAGCAGATCCTTTAAATAAATTGGTATATGCCGGAAAAGGGTTTAAAATATCCGATAAAATGGGCGCAATACATGTGGGCGCAGACCTGCTTTCATCCACCCCCGATGTAAGAGAACTCTTAGACAGATTTACGCGAATAACCGGGCAGGCAAATTATACAAACAAAGTCTATATGGCAGATAAGCCGTTTGATTTTTCAATAAAACTGAATGTAACTTCTTCGGTAAACAATGTAAAAACGGACGAGCTTATTGAGCGATATGCCCAAACATATAAATCGGAATATATGCGGTCTTCATTGTCTTTTAAAGGCAAATGGCTTTTGAATACTAAATTTTTGGAAGAGCTTGAACTCTTGTCTTCCTTTGATGCGACAAAAGACCTTATTACACGCCATAAATTGGTTGCAAGTACCGTTGGTCCGAGCAGTATGCCCATAAGCAAAGAGCCGGGCGAGCATGAAGGTATTTTTTTGCCGGTAAATTATTATTCCGATTACAGCATAGACAATAAACCGCTTTATGTTTTTTCGCAGCTTAATTTTGCTTCGTTAATAAAACTTGGTTATGCGCTGAACAATCGTTTGCAATATGGTTTAGAATATAAATTGAACAAAAATATAGGGGAGGGAACCATTTTGGACGAAACGCGCCCGCCTTATCCGTCGGATAATACTTTTATTCGTCCGCGACCGAATTATGAAATACCGGCAATGATGCACGGTGCCGCTTATCTGGAAGACAAAATAAATTATGAAATAAATAAAATTCACCATATAAATATGCGTTTGGGCATTCGAGCCACGCACATGTTCAATTTGCCCGCCGAATATGCTTTAAGTACAAAGGTTCTGATAGAACCGAGATTACATGCCGCTTATACTTTTAAAATCGGAACGGGTGTAAATATGGTTGCAAATACATTAAGGCTCGGTTACGGCGACCAAAACAAACTGCCTACGCTGGATATGCTTTATCCCGATAAATTATACAGAGATTTTGCCGTGCTGAATGCGTTTTATCAAGACCCGGAAAGAAACTATCTGTTGGTAAATACTTTTATTCACAATCCGATAAATCCGGACTTGAAAGAAAATAAAAACAAGAAACTGGAAGCCGGCTGGGATTTGGCAATCGGAAAATTTCAAGTTTCCGTGTCTGTTTTTAAAGAAATATCTGTGGGCGGGTTTAGTTATTTTTCAAAATATTATCCGGTTGCGTTCACGCGATATGTTGAGCTTATTCATCCGGTAACGGGCAAACCGAGCAAAGAAGATTACAATCCCGAAAATTATAAGGACTTTACGCTTTTCCCAACGGTGCAAAACAGTGCCAAAACAATAAAACGCGGTATTGAATATCGTATAAAAATACCGGAGATACACAGTTTGAGGACGTCCATTGAAATAAATGGTTCTTATTATAACACGATGTACACGAAAGGCGTTCCGGTAATGTATCGTCCTACGGTAACCGAACACGGAAGCAAATATCCTTATGTCGGTATTTATGAGGGGGATACGCATCTTTACAGAAGTCGTTTGAATACCAATATTTGGTTAAATACACACATTAAAAAATTCGGATTGGTATTTACAAATTTTGTGCAAGTGGTTTGGTTTCAAAAAGTGCGAAAAGGCAATGAGGAAGATGTATATCCCTCTTATTACATGGATTTAGACGGCACTATGCACAAAGTTGATATTGAGTCGTTTAAATACGAAACCGGGCAATTGAGATATTTGAACAGAACACGCGAAGAAATATATTATCGTCCGGAAACAAAGCCTTTGGCTATTTTTCTGAATATAAAAGCCGGCAAAGAACTTGGGAAAAAAACAAAATTATCGTTTTTCGTAAATAATATTATCGACTTTAATCCGCATTATAAAAGAGCAAATAATACAACCAAAAAAGAGTGGGTTGTTCCGTTCTTCGGTGCGGAAGTAACGGTGAACATATAAAGAAACAAAAAGTTTGCTTGTTAACCTAATATCATGAGACATCATGAAAGTTATAAAAATAAACATATGAAACGCCCATGACAAATTATTAATTATGAATGATGAGTTATGAATTAAAAATGAAAATTAAAAGATAAGTAACTGATAAAAAGTAATTTATAGTTCACAATTACTTGCGTGAGGGCTGCGCCGTTCATAATTTACAATTAAATAAATTGACCTTTGAAAATGATAAAAAAACATATGAAATATTTAAAAATTCCGATATATATATTTTTAATCTCAATAAATTTTTATGCTTCGGCACAAACAGGTAATCCTTTTTACGGCAGGATATTGTCTTTATCACAATCGGACGACAGGGCAGACAAATTTCGTTTTGATTTAAATAAGCATACAAATGATATTATTGCTGCAAACCCGGCTTTGTATGAATTGCAAAATAAAAACGGTGCTTTTCTAAAAACGCTACAATGCGATAGCATAAGCCCCTTGGATAAAGTAAACATAGGCGCGCGCTATTCAGATGCAAAGATTAAAGGTGATTATCTTCCTGATGTCGGAAATGCTTTTACGGATATGGAACTGTTGGCAGATGCCGTAAAAACTACAAAAAAGCACGGAAGCGTTTTTGGCAGTGCATCCTTTTCAAAAGGCATACACAAAGGCTATGGTTGGAGTGCTTTAAGGCATGCCGATTTATACCGACCTTATGTTGTCGTGGATTCTGTCGGGGGGGATTTTAAATACGAAAATTATTTTATTTCCGGAGGATATTCGTTTAACTTGGGACGCGGATATTACGGCGCAGGCGGCAGTTTCAGGGGCGAAATAGCTTCAAAAGAAACCGACCCGCGCAGCGCAAACAACACGATTTGGCTTAATTTAGATTTTGCGGCTGCATATAAATTAAGTGCATCGACTTGGCTTGCTCTTCGGGCTTCTTATCTGCGTAATAAACAACATTTGAATTTGTGGGATTGGCCCGTAAACCAGCAAAACAGGTTCTTTTTGACCTATGGTTTCGGCTATTTTGATTTTAGAGAAAGTCCCATATTTTTCGGAATACAACGTATGTATTATATTGAGGGCGGTGAAGCTCAGCTGACATTTGGAAATCTTAATGCGAATAAGTTTCAGAACACCGCTTTTGTGCTTGATTTTGTTTATAAATTTATGAGCATGCAAACGGAAGAACGTGATGCCAAAAACCTTTTCGGCGCAAATATGCACCGTTTTAAAGGACGTTTTGCCATAGAATTTTTCAAAAATAAATCATTTAACTGGCAAATTGCTTTGCAAACTCAAAACAATCTCCGTTTCGGAAAAGAAAATATCTATGAAGCCTATGTTCCCGATGAGAACTATCCGTCAATCTATGATTTTCGTCTTGTAAGTGTAAGAAAAAGATACAGCGATATTTTTTCGTGGAACAGTCTGCAAAATAAGTTTGTATATACCTTGCCGCAAAACCGCCTGAGCATGGAATTGCTTGCCGGCGCAGCGGTATCCTATAGAAAAAGTGCTTACAAAAAACCTGCTGCATATTGGTCTGTTTTTTCTGTATTGCCGCTTGCTGGTTTGGGCATAAACCAAACCGGAAGAGCTTGGGAGTGGGGGCTCAGCTCGCAGTTTCGTATGAAAGTTACGCAAGAACATGATTATTCTGTAAAATCCGGGAAATATCGCATCGATTATCAAACAACTTTTCTGCCATTTGCTTATTATGCCGACGAGTCATATCATATTTTTACCGATGCTTATATTTCTTATAAGTTGAAAAAACGAGCTTATCGAATAGGATTTGCCCTGCAATATTATGTGCGAAACGGTATGCGACCGGAAGAAATCGTATATTCCGGAACGCCTGCCATAAAATCTAGAATATTGTCGGAACCCAAAATCGGTAGAGTTGATAATGCGGAATCTTGGATAAACCTGATGTTTTTTATTTCTTTATAAAAACGATTGCAGAAAATGAGTTTGGAGAAGGGGTAAATTTGCCTTGCATCAAACAGAAGCAATCTTACAGAGGCTTTCAGCCCATTGAGGCGAGCTGTTGAGCGGAGAAACAACTGCCAATTCTTCGCCGCCGGCTGAAAGAAAGTGATTTTTGTATTCGTCTTCAATTTCTACAATGGTTTCTAAGCAGTCGGCTGCAAAAGAGGGTGCACAAATAAGAATTTTTTTATACCCTTGTTGCGCTAAGGACAAGAGCAATTCATCGGTGAAAGGCGAAAGCCAGTTTTTACTGAGGCGCGACTGAAAGCCTATGGAATAGTCTTTTTCAGTAAGCCCAAGGGCTTTTGCCAATAAGCGAGCCATTTCGTATGATACGGCTTTGTAGCAATGATGCCCGGAGGCAGGCATTTTTTTTGAACAAGTGCATTGACTTTCTTTTTTGTGCGGATGCACTTTATTTATATGCCGCAAGGGCAGCCCGTGAAATGAAAATACGATATGGTCAAACCTTTCCGGTTGGTATGTCTTGATATGTTCCGAATAAGTTTTTATAAATGCGGGGTGTTTGTAATATTGGTCAATAAATCGAATGGGAGGAATAACTTCTTTATTTTTTAGTGTTGAAAAAACTTTTGCAAAAATAGTCCCTGTCGTTGACGAGGCATATTGCGGAAAAAGCGGAAAAATAATAAGCTCTGAATAGTTTTTTGCGGATAATTCTTCCAATAATTTTTTTAAATCAGGATTGCCGTAGCGCATTGCCGGGAATACCTCCGTTTCCGAACCTGCACATTTTTTTGTTTCTTCGCACAAGTTGTATAAATGTGTTGAAATGGGAGAGGTTCCGTCTTTAAAAAGTTGCTTGTATAAGTTTGTGCTTTTCTTTAAACGCAAAGGTATGATGATAAGGTTTACAAGTAGTTTGCGAACAAGAAAAGGCAAGTCTATTACTTTTTTATCATTTAAAAATAAGCTGAGAAATTTTCTTACGGCTTTTTTTTCGGCTTTTTCAGGGGTTCCTACATTTACTAATATCAGCGCTTTTCTATTTTCTTTTGTCATTCTGTATTAAAATAGCTTACTTTCTGTATCTTTTTATCTTATAATTTGTTCTCAGATGCGTATTATTTTGTTGTTATTTCTCCGCAACGGTGAATGCCGCACTTAATGAAAATACCCCAAAATAGCCCAATGCTCCGCCGGAAATATTACTCGTGGGATTATAGGGTGTGCCGCTGTCGTGAAAAAAATTGTCCGTAATTTCTGCGTAAGTATATAAATAATCATAGACTGTGGGATCGCAACTTGAAATTATAACCGCTAAGGTATCATGCTCCTCAAATTCTTGATTGAAAAATTTATATTCAAAATTATTCCCGTCCGTATATGTATCGTCAAAAAGATATATTCTTCTGCTTGGTGTTTGGTTTTGAATAAGATCTAATTTTGCATATTGACTGAATTGGGCAGAATCTCGCAGAAAACAAGAAAGCATAAATATAGAATCTTTGCCTAAGAATGGGTCTAAGTCGTAGGTGCAGATAAGCGAGTCTATTGCAATGGGCGGCTTCATCTCGGCTTGCGAGCTGTATGTTTTTCCTCCGATTTTTATGTTTAATGTATATGTTTTCCCTACTTCTCCGAAAAATGCTTGTCGGTATATTCCGGCAGTATCGGTTTCCGGGATGCGTACTGTGTTTCCCGCATTGTCGGAAATCGTAATTTCGGCATCGGATATCGTATTAAAACTTAATGTGTCAAAAAAATCGGAGGTTTTTGATAAAATAACCGTTGCCGGTTGAAACTTGTCAAACAAAGATGCTTGAATGACAAGCTGCGGTTCTACATTTTTCAGTTCTACCTCAATAACATCTTCGCAAGAAAAAAATCCAAATGAAAATAAAAGTAAAGCTATAATTGTTTTTCTTATTGATACCATGAAGCATACATTTTGTAGTTTTTGGCAATTTTATCAATCATTTCTCGACTTTGTTCCGGTTCAATATCTTTTACTTTCTTTGCGGGAACACCGGCATACACACTGTTGGGTTCAACAACGGTTCCTGTTTTGATGAGCGAGCCGGCGGCAATAATCGTGTTTTCGCCTATAACGGCATGGTCTAATATTATTGCGCCTATTCCTATCAAGACATTATCTTTTATGGTGGCTCCGTGAATAACCGCATTATGCCCTACGGAAACATTATTGCCTATTTCGGTTTTCGATTTTTGATATAGTGTGTGAATGGTGGCGTTATCTTGTATGTTTACAAAATTTCCGAGTTTTATGCTGTTTACGTCTCCTCTGAGTACGGCACTGTACCAGATACTGCAATTATGCCCCATGGTAACGTCTCCTACAATTACGGAATTTTCCGCAAAAAAACAATTTTCTCCGTATGAGGGTTTAAAGCCTCGCACTGTTCTTATAATTGCCATTTTTCTTAAATTTATTTGAGTAATTAAAATTTATTTAGGGTTCTCTTCTGTCGTTTTTAGTGTAAAAAGAACGGCTTCAACCTGTCGAATAAGTTCTCTTTTCTTTTTTCTTCCGCCGTAGGCATATCCGTTTGCGGTAATCAAACGACCGTTTTTTTCGTCAATTATTGTAATTTCCACAAAGGGACCGCCCATAAATATGCCTTTTGCGCCGGTAATTTTCCAAAGCCCTTTTTGCATTACGGCATATTGCTTATTTAAGCTAAACCTGTTAAAAGTGCCTGTTATGCGTTCTTCGGTTGCCATATAGGAGCTGTCTGCCGGTCCGGGTACATGCTTTTTGCAAATTTCGTTTCTTTTCGCAAGTAAATTTTCTGCGGTCAGCTGCAAGGTGTCGGTATAAGGATATTCCCAAATTAAAATTCCTTGACTTGAACGAGGCGTTTCTCGACTAAGCCATATAAAATTATTTGTATCCACATCAAGCGTATATCCTTTGGGTACGGCTAAATATAATTGATGCTTTTCTTTGAGTTTGTTGATGATTGGTTTTTCCGCAAAACTGCCTTTATAAACACTTATAAGCCGGTCGCGTTCAGCTTTTGTCAGACTGTATATGATTTTGTTTGCGTTTTTTTTGAACAATTCTATGAACTCCTCATTGTTTTTTGCATTAATTGTAATAATCATTTGCGGTTTCGCATGCACATTTTTTTGAATGCCGATGCCCGACTTTTTAACATTCACCGAGATTTTTGCAATCAATATATTTCTGCTTTTTTCCAATAAATCCGAGTATGCTGCCGGCGGAATGTTTGAATAGCCGAATACAGGTTCATCTTGCGGCAAAACTTCATAAGGAATGTCGAAAAGTGCTCGAACGGTTTTGCCCGGTTCGTTTTTCCACTTATTTTTTTCCATGACTATCAGAATGTGCCCGGGACTTCCGGAAGAGGTCGGAACATAAGGCTCTGTATCTGATGCGCAGGATGAAAAAATAAGGATGCTTGAGAGAAAAAAAATGACTATTTTATCCATTGTTGTATTTGTTTTATTTTAAATAACCGTATAAAACTACATTTTATTTTCTTTGATAAAAAATAAAGCAGCTGAAAAAAACAACTTTTCTATAAAAGAAATAATTAGAAGAAGAAGTTAACAATATCATTTTTTAAAGCCAAAACCATTATTGCCAATAAAATAACAAAGCCGGTTATTTGTGCATATTCCATAAATTTATCACTCGGTTTTCTTCGCGTAATCATCTCATAAAGCACAAATACAACGTGTCCGCCGTCTAATGCCGGAATGGGCAAAAGATTAACAACACCGAGTATTATAGACAGAAAAGCGGTCATTGCCCAAAAGGATTGCCAATCCCAGATGCCCGGGAACATATTCCCTATGGTTATGAAACTGCCTACTTGTTTATAGGCTTTGGTTTCTGAATTAAAGATCAATTTAAACGAGCGCAAATAATCTTTGGTCAATTCAATGCCTTGTTTTATACCGGCAGGGATAGAGGCAAAGAACGAATAGTCGCTGTGTTTAAATTCCAGTCCTGCAAAGGTTTTTGCGGCAACACCTATCATGCCGGCAGAATCCACTTGAACCGGAATTGTAAGCGTACTTCCTTTGCGTTCTATTTCTAACTTGGCTTCTGTGCTTTTGTGCGACTTAAAATAGTGCACGTATTGGTCAAAAAACAAAAGAGTGCTGTCATTTACCCCGATTAATTTGTCGCCTTCTTGCAAGCCTGCTTTTTTTGCATTTGAGTTTGGAGAGAAGCCGGCAATAACAAATTCAAAACGCGGTTGAATAAAATTTCCTTTGCTTGCTTTTAAAACTAATTTATCTTCGATAACAATATCTTTTTTCTTGCCTGAGCGGAGTATTTGAACGGTTTTATTGGAATTTAGCACCATCTCTTTTTTCAAATGCTTGAAACGTTCAAATTCTTGATTATTGACCGAAAGTATTTTGTCGCCGTTTCGGAAGCCTGCTTGATAGGCGGCAGAATCAACGCTTATTCCGTATTTTACATTTTGTGCGGGCAGGTAATCCTCGCCCCAGGCATACAAAATACCGATGTAAATTATTCCTGCAAGGATAAAATTCATCAACACGCCGCCTATCATAATCAGTAAACGTTGCCATGCTTTTTTAGACCTGAATTCATAAGGCTGCGGCGGCTGTTTCATTTGCTCTTTATCCATAGATTCGTCAATCATTCCGGATATTTTTACATATCCGCCGAGTGGAAGCCAACCTATTCCGTATTCGGTTTCGCCTATTTTTTTCTTGAAAATTTCAAACCAAGGATTAAAAAATAAATAAAATTTTTCTACTCGTGTTTTAAAAAGTTTTGCAAAACTGAAATGTCCAAATTCGTGCAATACTACAAGAATAGACAAACTCAGCAGTAATTGTGCTATTTTTACTAAAATTTCCATTTTTCTATCTAAATTAATTCTTTTGCAATAATTCTTGCTTCTTTATCTGTGTTAATATATGTTGAAATATCCGATGTGTCGGCAAAATTAATTTTATTAAGGGTTTTTTCAATAATTTTCGGTATCCGGATAAATTTTATTTTTTCTTGCAGAAAGGCAGCAACGGCAACTTCATTTGCCGCATTAAGCGCACAAGGGATATTTCCGCCGCGCCGCATGGCATCGTATGCTATGTCAATGGTCTTAAATTTTTCTTTGTCCGGTTTTTCAAAACTTAACTCCGAATAATCCAAAAAATTAAAACGCTTAAAATCTGTTTTTATTCTGTGGGGATAAGTTAAGGCATATTGAATGGGCAATTTCATATCAGGCAAACCCATTTGTGCTTTCATGGAACCGTCCGTAAACTGAACAATGGAGTGAATAATCGATTGCGGATGTACGATAATATCAATTTGTTCGGGTTTTAAACCAAACAGCCATTTGGCTTCAATAGCTTCCAGCCCTTTGTTCATCATGCTTGCCGAGTCAACGGTTATTTTTGCTCCCATTGCCCAATTCGGATGCTGCAGTGCTTGGGCTTTGGTAACTTTTTCAAGTTCGCTTTTCGACAGCTTTCTGAAAGGTCCGCCGGAAGCGGTTAAATAGATTTTTTCGATTTCATTGTTAAATTCTCCGGCAAGGCATTGAAAAATAGCGGAATGTTCCGAATCAACCGGGAAAATATTTACATTATGTTCTTTAATCAGTTGTGTAATTAATTGTCCGGCTACTACTAAGGTCTCTTTGTTTGCCAGCGCAATGTCTTTTTTTGCTTTTATGGCATGCAGGGTCGGGAGCAATCCGGCAAAACCGACCATGGCGGTCAAAACCATATCAATAGCGGATGATGCCGCAACTTGCTCAATGGACTTGTTCCCCGCAAAAACTTTTATAGGGTAGGAGGCAAGTGCATCGGAAACATATTTGTATTTTTGTTCATTGGCAATAACCACCATATTCGGACTAAACTCAATTGCTTGTTTTATAAGGAGGTCTGCATTATCGCCGGCAGTCAGGATTTCCGCTTTCAGATAATCGGGATTGTTCCTTATAACTTCTAATGCTTGCGTACCGATGGAACCTGTGGAACCGAGTATGGCAATTTTTTTCATATGTTTATATTTATAATTTTCAAAGGTCAATATTTTATTATGAATTGTGAGTTGTAAATTTTTATCTATAAGTGTCTTATGTTTTAATTTTCATTCTTAATTCCTTACGTGAGTGCTACGCCGTTCCTAACTCACCATTCATAATAAAATTCTTCCGACTTTCATCTTTTTCATTCGCCCCCGGTTTTACTTATTAAGTAAATTTTATAATTTTAAAAACTTATATAATCTCGCGGGTTTACAGGACTGCCGTTGTGCCACAACTCAAAATGTAAATGCGGACCGGTAGTGTTCTCGCCCGAATTGCCGACAATGGAAATTGATTCGCCGGTTTTTACTTGATCGCCTACTTTTTTTAGCAATACCGAATTGTGTTTATAAAAAGATACAAAATTAAAATTATGTTGAATACCCATGATATATCCTGTTTCAACACTCCATGTTGCCAATATAACAGTGCCGGACAGACTTGCCGCAATGGTTTCTTCGTTTCCCGGAACAATATCAATCCCAAAATGCGATTTTTTTGCGTCGAACTCATTGGTGATAATTCCTTTTAGGGGAATTGTAAAGTGAATATTTTTTATTGTCTCGCTTGTTTTTGCATTTTGTTGAAGCAGTGCACCGGTTTCCTCTTCTTCAATTTCTGCTTTTATGATGGAATCTAATCTTGAACTGCTAAATTCTGTTTTGCTGATATTTATGCTTGTATCCTGATATACGGTATAAGAACGAAAGGTGTCGGTAGGCGGGTTGCCTTGCAGAATATTTTTCATATTATTTAAATAAATATCGTAGTCTGCAATTTGTTGTTCAAGCGAATCTATCAGCAGTGAATTTTTTATGACATTATTTCTCAGAAGTGCCGTGTTTCGTTGAGGAATAAGATTGTTTAAAGGGGTATATCCTAATAAAAAGAAAACAAATACGCCGATTAAAATGGAAGCTCCGCCTATAATGGAAAAAATCAAAGGTCTGGAATACCGAAAGTATCTTATTTCTTCAAGCGTATGTTCATCTATAACAGATAGTCTGAGTTCCCTTTTTTGTTTTGCTTCCTTCATTCATTACAAATTAAAATGAGTCGCAAAGTTATAAAAAAATATGAAAATATAATGTGTTTTTTGCAGAGTTTTGTTGCGTGGATTCAAGTGTCAAACAAAGAGTCTTATTTTGAAGCAAGTGCAGTTCGGAATAGAACTATTTGGAGACCACGAAGTAGCATCGAAGATAATAATTTCATCTAACTGAAATTATAAGTTCTTGTTATTATAATTGTATTTAGTTAAGTCTGTAAGTTGTTGTTTCATAGTATTTTGTGGTTTTTGTAAGTCAGCCTCCCTGCCTCTTCTTCTCCAAGAGGGATTTTGCCGGTTGCCAAAAGCCTTGAAATAGCAAACAAGCACACTCGCAGCAAAGAAGCACGATGCTTCCGACTTCGGTCTTCGTTCTTCTGACTTTTGAAGTTTCTGCGGCTGTAAGGTTATCTCTTTGGTTTTTCTTTAAAAAAAAATTCGAAATGCGGCTTAAGCAATATTCAAATGCAACCTTGTTTTAAAAAAGCATCTTGAAAATAGCTAAAATAAAAATTTATTAGTATAATTGCGCTATTATTTTTTTAATATTTTCGATAATTTAAATTTAATGTTTATGAAGAAACAATTTCTAATTTTACTCGTAGCAGTTTTTTGCATAAGCTCGGTCTTTGCACAAAACGGAGTGATACCTTTGAAGAACTCAAAGGAGGCGCTTAATGTCAAAACAAACACGAATGAAAAACTATCCGTTGTGTTTAGCCACAACAGAATAACCAGTTTTTCAGTGAACACAAAAGCCGGAATGTTCGATGAAATATCGATACCCGGAGCTGTTTTTACCGGAAAGTTTGGGGATCCGAAACTTCCCGTTTACTCAAAGCTTATAGAGGTTCCGCAAAATGCGGATATTTCTGTAAACGTAAAAACATACGAAACGGAAGAATACAAATTGGCAGATTTTGGGATAAAAAATAAAATTATGCCCGTACAGCCAAGTGTTCGTAAAGACCAAGATCCCGACAAACTAAAATTTTATTACAATGAAAAAGCTTATAAAGCAGATGATTATTTAGGTCTGCCCACAGCAAAAGTAGAAGTGTTGGGAACAATGCGCGGTGTGAAAATTGCAAGATTAACTGTAAATCCGGTTAGTTATAACCCGGTTAAAGGAATGGTAAAAGTATATAACAACATCGAGGTAGATCTTAACTTTCAAAATGCTGACGTAAAAGCAACAAACAACTTGAAAGAAGTTACTTATTCACCTTATTTTGAAAGTGTTTATAAAAATTTATTAAACTATAAAGGGGTTTATGAAGATCATCCGGACCTGACAAAATACCCTGTTAAAATGCTTGTACTTGCCGATCGTAAATTTGAAACAGCTTTGCAACCATATATCGCATGGAAAACAAAGAAAGGTTTTGAAATGGTTGTGAATTATACAGATGAAGGATACAATACTGTAGCTGCAATCAAACAATGGATAGCTGACCATTACAATGCAGGAACTGTAACCGACCCGGCTCCCAGCTTCTGCCTTTTTGTTGGAGACGTAGCTGAAATTCCTGCATCACAAATAGGTGCAGAAACAGAGAGAGCAACCGATTTGTATTATTTCAGTCAAGACGGAGATGTCTTCCCTGAAATGTATTACGGACGATTCTCTGCTTCTAATGTAGCTGATTTACAAGCACAAATAGATAAAACGCTTTATTATGAAAAATATGAGTTTACCGACCCGACATACTTAGATGATGTTACTTTGATTGCTGGAGCAGATGGAACATGGAACCCCAGAGTAGGACAAGCTACAGTGCATTACGGTACGGAAAATTACTTTAATACATCTCATGGTTTTGCAAACGTAAACGCATATTATGATTCTTACAACGGTTGTTATGATCCTGAAAAAATTACAGTATCATTAATAAATTACACTGCACATTGTAATGAAACTTCATGGGGAGATCCAAACTTACAAATAAGTGACGTAAATGCACTTACAAACGAGGGGAAATATCCGCTTGCAGTAGGTAACTGTTGTATGTCAGCAGACTTTGGATATTCTGAATGTATTGGAGAAGCATGGATGCGTGCAGAAAATAAAGGAGCTGTTGCATATATAGGCTCTTCTCCAAGTTCATACTGGTTCGAGGATTTCTATTGGGCAGTAGGCGCATTTCCCATACAAGGTAATAACGACGGATATGTTCCGACCGTAGAAGAAACCACCGTAGGTGTTTATGATGCAATGTTTGGCGATGAATACCTTTGTGTAGATGCCACTGTTTTTGTAGGAAACTTAGCAGTTACAGAAGTTCATGTACAAAATTATCCATCTCATTCTACTACTACTTATTACTGGGAAGCATACAACTGCCTTGGCGACCCCTCTTTGATTACCTATAAAACGCAAGGTTCGGTAAACAATGTAACACATTTACCGGTATTACATATTGGTGTGGACTTCTATGAAGTTACCGCAGAACCGGGTTCTTATGCAGCTATCTCTAAAGACGGTGTATTACTTGGAGCCGGTCTTATTGATGCGACGGGAACAACAAACATAACAATTACACCGGTAACTGATGGCGGAAATGTAGATATTGTTGTTACAAAACCGCAATTCCAACCTTATATGGCACAAGTTCCTGCAGCAGCATTGACAGGACCTTATATGGCTTTAGAATCTTTCAATAATACTGTAGTGTACGGACAATCAACGGATTTAGATATTGTACTTAAAAATGTGGGTGCAGACCCGGCTACAAATGTTACATTGACTGCTTCTGTAAGCGATCCCGGTGCAACTCTTTCTAACCCAACATTCAGCTATGGTAATGTAGATGCTAATACAACAACATCCGGATCGGGTGCAGGTGCACTAACATTAACTGTAAATGATGACCTTGCAAACGGATATAATATCCCGCTTACGATAAACATAACTTCAGACGAAGATTCTTGGGAATATACAAAAACTGTTACCGTATTAGCTCCCGAATTGGAAATAAAATCTATGGTTGTAAATGATGTTGCAACCGGAAACGGAAGCGGAGTTTTAGACCCGGACGAGACTGCAGATTTAGAAATAACAGTTAAAAATGCAGGTGCTGCTGAGGTTGGAAATATTATTTCAGCAATAACTACAACATCTTCTGATTTTACAATTAATACTGCAAGTGTAACAGAAGTCGGACCTCTTGCTGTAGGCGGTGAGGTGGTATTTACATTTAATGTAACGGCAAACAGCGATGTCGCACTCGGAACAGCTGTAGCAATAACAAATAATGTTACGGCCGGAGCAAACAATCAATACTCTGCTGTTAAAACCTTTGATTTTAATATTGGTATAATTCCTATTTATCCCATTAGTGACGGAGGTACTTTAACGGTATGTACAGGAGAATTTTTTGATTCGGGTTTAGAGACCGGGAATTATGGAATCAATGAAAATTATACGATGACTTTTATGCCGCCGGCAGGTGAAGATTTTGTTGTTGTTGATTTCACCGCTTTTGCAACAGAAGCGAACTATGATAAACTCTATGTGTATGACGGACCGGATGCTAATGCACCGGAAATAGAGGGAAGTCCTTTTTCCGGAACAACAAGTCCGGGTACTCTTATGGGGGCTAACGGATTAACGTTTAAATTTACAAGCGACTTCTCAAATGTAGCTGCGGGTTGGGCAGCTGATGTATCATGTTATACGCCCACAGAAGCACCGGAGTGTGCCACAAACCCGGTTCCGGCTGATGGAGCTGTAAATATTTACTCTCAAACAACACAAATATCGTGGGAGTCGGTATTTGGTGCAAGTTCTTACATCGTATATTTTGGAACTGATGTTGATCCCTATACAAATCAACCGGACACAGTTACAATTCCTTCTTATCAAGTAAATATGGATGCAAATACTACTTATTATTGGGCTGTATTGCCGGTTAATAGTGTGGGAGCGGCAAGCGGATGTGATGTCTGGTCATTTACGACTGCCGGAGCGGTCTATTTGATGACAGACGGTGACGTAGTTGAAACTTGCGATGGCTTATTTTTTGATGACGGAGGTCCGGATAATAGTTATTCATCTAATTTAGATCAAATCATGACCTTTAAACCGGGAACTGCCGGTAAAATGATCAGTATGAATTTCTCTGAATTTGATGTTGAGTTCACAGCCGGAACAGCTTATGATTACCTTAAAGTCTATAATGGAATAGATACGCTGGCAACCTTAATAGGTAAGTTTTCAAGTGATGACGGAGCACCGGTACCGACGGAACTTCAGCCTATTACCGCTTCAAATTCGGACGGAGCTTTAACTTTTGTTTTCCATTCTGATAATAGTTTAAATAGAGCCGGTTGGACGGCAAGTATTTCTTGTGTTGATCCGGGTGCAACATACACTATAACTTTCAATGTTACGGACGGAACCAATCCTTTGGAAGGAGCCAACGTAAACTTTAACAATACAGACCTTGTAACAGATGCAAACGGAGTTGCCGTTTTCGCAAATGTTTCTGCAGGAACCGGAATGGCTTATACCGTTACCAAAGCAGGTTATGACAATGTAGAAGGTCAAATGGATGTTATGCAAGATGAAACCGTAGATATAAGCATGACTGCTTCTGTTATGGATTACACGGTTACTTTTAATGTTACGGACGGAACCAATACATTGGAAGGAGCCAATG
>PDWJ01001664.1_pt1 | contig 31083 bp, 29 predicted proteins | sample 1430881 | NCBI WGS metagenome assembly PDWJ01 (sample SAMN01162460, study PRJNA174530) | Oral metagenome, whole genome shotgun sequencing project. | biome: Marine environment; feature: Marine mammal; material: Swab sample of the gingival sulcus; isolation source: swab sample of gingival sulcus...
CGCATCTCTTTTCAAAGAGACGAATCAAGTATCATAAATATATTACATGTCAAGTATATAATTCTATACAAATTTAAATGCATATTTTTATAAAAAAACAATATTTTAATACATATTATTATTTTATATATATTATAAAACAAAGAATATTTGTATCTTATTTAAAAAATAAATTATAGAATTTTTTCATAAATATACTTTAATTATCTCATTCAAGACCTTTATTTCCCAAAACGTACCTCAAATACACAAGACAAACACCGCATTCTTTTACATGGAAAGAACCTGTTGCATGGGCTGAAAAAAACGCCCAAAAACTGCTTTTTTTAACTTGTTTAGAAAAAACTTTTACTATACGTTATATCTAACAATGATGGGGCTCGCAATATCCCATCATTTATAGATAATGTTACCTTCAGTTTTTGCCCAACCTATAATCAAAGGAGAATCAACCCATGAAAAGCCATGAAGTGGATTATGACATTATCGGACACGACATGCAGATTGTAGAAATAGAACTGGATCCTGGAGAAACAGTCATTGCAGAGGCAGGAGCCATGAACTGGATGGAAGAGGGAATCTCTTTTGAGGCCAAAATGGGTGACGGCTCTGCCTCTGGGGAAGGACTTTTTGACAAACTTCTTGGTGCAGGAAAACGGGTTCTCACGGGCGAATCCATCTTCATGACCCATTTTACCCATCAAGGGTCAGGCAAAAAACATGTGGCCTTTGCGGCCCCATATCCTGGGCATGTCCTACCCATTGATTTGAGCACCCTCCAAGGCGGCGAACTCCTCTGCCAGAAGGATGCCTTTTTATGTGCGGCCCTGGGTACCAAAATCGGCATTGCCTTTAACAAACGACTTGGTGCAGGATTTTTCGGGGGAGAAGGATTTATCCTCCAGCGTCTCCAGGGCGACGGCATGGCCTTTGTTCATGCTGGTGGCACCGTTGTCAAAAAGGAACTGCACGGTGAAACGTTACGAGTGGATACGGGTTGTCTGGTGGCCTTCACCCAGGGGATTGAATACAATATCGAACGAGCCGGTTCTCTCAAATCCATGTTTTTTGGGGGAGAAGGACTCTTTCTGGCAACATTGCGGGGTACGGGCACCGTTTACCTACAAAGTCTGCCCTTTTCCCGTCTGGCTGATCGGATCATGGCCAATGCATCCAAGGCAGGAGGCAATCAAAAAGGGGAAGGCTCAATCCTGGGTGGTCTTTTTGATGGGGATAATGATTAGTGGTTACCCCTCACAGATAACTCAGTACGAAATCTCAGGCTGTTGAAACAACGTCAGAACCCGGATATGCCACAGGCTTAAAGCGTACCAAACGTCTCACAATCTACTTCCGGTACGCCAGGGCTGAACACGATGCAAAGACCAGGCAAAAGATACGTTTGGGCAGCCTGACTGCATTATAACCGAAACGTCTCGAACAGGCCCTGACGCAAATCAACAAGGAGCATCTTGCCCGCCAGCCAAGGTTCAAGCCCTGTGAGCAAGGCGACTGCCTCAGCACATTGCACCGAGGCGATGCAGGCCACTACAGGCGAAAGACTGCCCAGAACAGCCTCTGCATCTTTGGCATCCTCTGCCTGCCATAAGGATGCAGGGGAAGGGCCGCCAGGTACAACCGTAGACGCACAACCTGTCCAGCCGGCCACGGCACCAATGACAAGAGGCTTGCCCTCCTGCCTGCATGCCTGACTCAACTGCCGGTGGGCGGATAGGCCGCCCAAGGCATCTACCACCAGAGAAACCGAGGCCATATACGTGGCAAAGCCCTTACTGTCCAAATATTCTGGTACAATGGTACAAGCAACATCCCTGTCAATCGTCTTCACCCTGGCCCGAGCGACTTCCGCCTTGAGGGAACCGAGATTGTCCTCCAGGCAGAAAAGTTGACGATTAAGGTTGGATGCTTCAAATCGGTCGCCATCAACAAGAGTCAATTGGCCTATCCCCATGCGGGCCAAGCTCTCGATGACATATCCCCCAAGCCCTCCAGCACCGGCCACCAGAACGTGGGCCTGTTGCAGGCGTTTTTGAGCATCACCATCCAATGTCTTCTGATTTTTGACATGTCGGTTGGCATACCCTGTTCTCTGTCTGCCCATCATCCTCCCCCCACAGGGGGAAAAATCCCCACTCTGTCATCTGGTTGGAGTTCGTAGTTCCAATGGGCCTGGTTCTTACCATTGATAAATACCAGACGCACCTCATCCTCAGGGATGTCCAAGATTCTGAGCAGATCAGTGATCTTTGTACCATGTTCTACTCTCATACTCCCCCCTCTGGGACTATGAAAGGCCAAGGTAGCAAAACATTGTAGTGCAATACGCATAGATACCTCTCTCTACCAAGAAAGCGGCCTCAAGGCCGCTTTCTTGTGGGTTGTACCCAATATGATCTGTATCAAACATTATGCCTTGGCCTGTTGTAATTCCTCAGTAGAGTACTCCCAGCGGGTATGATGGGGCGCCAAGGTCTCCTTGCTGAAAAATTCAGGAAGCTGATCATGGGCCTTGGTGAATCCAGCGGCTTCATTAAAGGCATATTCGTCTTTAAGGATACCGATACCCACAGGGGCCACATCCGAGGCCTTAAAGTCAATACCATACTTGGCACTGATCATCTTGGCAATAACATCCAGGGAATCCTCTGTATCCAAAACCGCAAAGGCCACAAACAAACAAAGGCCGGTAGCATCCACTGCTGCTGTGGCAATCTGTAAATTTCTGGAGGCCTCAATATTGGCATCTGATGTTTCCAAAGGATCAACATCTCCCCCGACCTTGAGAATGTTCTGACACACTGCATAGCCAGCCGTATGGTCAGCCCCCATAGGAGTTGTGGCATAGGTTACTCCCACCCCTTTGACAGAACGTGGATCATAGGCAGGCAGGGCCTGACGCTTCACAACAGGGATACGTTCGACCCCAAAGGCCTCACCCGCAAAGGCAGTACCATTGCCCATGATCTTTCCCAAGGGATCATCCTTGTCATAGATGCGTTTGAGAAGATCAATGGCGGCTTGGGCATCTCCCCAGGGGATGACTCCACCATCCATAGCCATTGCAATGGCATTGCCCATATCAATGGTATCTAAGCCGAGATCATCACAAAGGCGATCCATCTGGGCAATGGCATCAATATCGTCAATCATGCTGTTGGAGCCAAAGGCCCATATAGTCTCATATTCAAAGCCTGAAGTGAGGTAATCACCATCTTTATCGTGGTATGCCTGGGAGCATTGGATCATACATCCTGGATGACACCCTTCCTTAACCCTGCCACCACGTTCTTTCATAAATTCAACCATTTTTTCGCCCGTGATTCCGGCAACATTTTGGAAACGACCTTCACGGAAATTCTTTGTGGGCAATGCTCCAGCCTCATTGATAATATTGACAAGGATAGCCGTGCCAAATCCTGGAAGCCCTTGGCCAGTAACCGGATGTTCACGAAGAATCTGGGCCCAACGCCTGGATGCTTCCCTGAAAGCCTCCTTATCCGCATAACCGGAACCGCTCCCGCCCTTATCGTCAAACACAATGGCCTTGACTCGCTTGGAGCCCATGACCGCACCCAGACCACCCCGGCCAGCAGCTCGGGTCGGATGCCTACGGGGATCTGTAAACTGGATGGACGCCACCAATCGACAGGTTTCACCCGCAGGCCCGATCAGCATAAGGCCGGTCTTTTTGCCATACTCTTGAAGCAGTTTTTCTGAAGCCGCATAGGTACCCACCCCCTCCAGATCAGAGGCATCTTCAAAGCTCACCCCGTCCTTGGTGATCTTAATGGTACATAAGGGTTCGTCCTTGGCAGGCTTGTCCTCCAGAACCACAGCCAGCAAATCAAGCCTGGCCATTTTAAGGGCCACCATACCACCGGAGTTGGACTCCTTAATGCCACCGGTGAGAGGAGATTTGGCCCCCAGCGAAATCCTGCCGGAATTGGCTGCAATGGTTCCGGCAAGCAATCCTGTGGCCATAACGAGTTTATTATCCGGGCCTATAGGATTGCAGGTTGGAGGAACTTCCTTGAGAACCATCCTGGATGTCAGAGCCCTGCCTCCCAAGCCGGCATAGTCTCCAAGTTCCTCGTAGGAGTAAGTTTTTTGACGGGTGTTGATCCTCAGTATGCGTGCCATGATCTGCTCCTTTAGCTAGAGACTCACGAATCAATATAAAAAAATCTTTCATCCAAATAACAAGTGCATAAAAAAACATGCCTTCCTCCAAATATGCATACCTTTTATTGTATCTCGTTATACGGCTTTGTAAAGATGTTTTTATCTACGAAACGATGGGTTTATTGATATATGTCTCTCTTGACATTTTACAAAAGTACTTCCTTCTATGAGTAATGTACTGATCACCAACCCATAGTGGAAAATGCCTCTGATGCTTCTGTCTCTTTGGGCATGATCCATGTCCCTCCAAATAAGCAGAGGAAGCTTCAAAACTATTGATAACCGATATGTTTTCAGGCATCATGGTTTGAGGTCATGTTTTTGTGTTATGATACTATCCGTCCAACCAAAGCCAACCATCACCCCAACCAAAGGGTCTCTTATGAAACAGTCACGCATTCTCCTTGAATCGGGTACCAATGAGCTGGAAGTCGTTGAATTTTATCTTGATGAGGTCATTCCTGGCCAGACCGAGCCATACAGGGGACACTATGGTGTCAACGTGGCCAAGGTTTTAGAAATTATCAAAGCCCCTGCAAAGGTTATTGAAATGCCTGATGCAGGACATGAGGCTATCAAGGGTGCCTTTAACCTGCGATCCCAAATTATCCCTCTTATCGACCTGCACAAATGGCTCTACAAAACCAAACCCAATAACGAAAATCCCAATGCCATTGTCACCGAATTCAACGGTATCGTGAATGCCTTCCTCATTTCAGGCGTCAACAGGATTCACAGAATTGGCTGGAACGAGGTTGAACCTCCCAACGAATACCTGGGAGGTCTTTCGGATAACAGCATCACCGGTGTGGTACGAATTGATGACAACATCATCTTCCTCCTTGATCTGGAAAAGATCATTGCCGAACTTAACCCAGAGATGTCACTGACCAACAAGCCCCTCCCCACCCTCGAACGAACCCAACGTTACCGTGCTCTCGTAGTAGATGATTCCGCTGTTATCAGAAATATGCTCAAGAGTTATCTGGAAAGGGCCAGGTTTGATGTAGAAACTGTCAATAATGGACAGGAGGCATGGGACAGACTTTTGCAAATCAAGGAACAAGCGAACAACGAACAGGTTCGGCCCATTGAACTGGTTCAGCTCATTGTCTCGGATATTGAGATGCCTACGATCGATGGCCTGAACCTGACCAAAAGGATCAAGGAGGATCCAATCCTCAAAAATCTTCCGGTCATGCTCTTTTCTTCCCTTGTTACCGACCGCCTCCGTCATAAAGGAGATGCAGTGGGTGCTGACGACCAGGTCTCCAAACCAGAAATTCAGGAACTGGCCATGCGTGCGGAAAAAATTATCGCTGACTATCTCCAACGCTCCTAACAAGACACGGTAACGCCCACATCTCAACTTCTGTTCGGCCTATACTAGAAGAAGCATGAAACCGACCTGATTACCCACGGAATACACGGAAGAATCAAGAAGCCTTCCCATGTGTCCCGTGGATGACCACGGCCTTTCTCCGGGTCTCATTAATTGATAATCTTCAAAACGTTATCAATACTTGCCCGTTTGGCAGAAACCTTTCCCACCCTTTTGTCTGCCAGCCCCTGAAAGCCGTCTCATGTTCATCGCGTTGCCGCATTCGATAAAAGGTGCTGACGGAAATTCTAAGAATTTCAGCGCTTGGTCGCAACTAAACCTTTTTTTTCGATACTTCTCAAACAGTTGCAAAAAAGGCATACAAATGACCCCATGATTGGATTGTATCGGCCTCATAAGGTTCCCCGTTAGGGTTCCGAAGATGACTGCATAAACACTCAAAAGCAGAGCTTCTCTCTTGAAATTCTTCGTTCGTTTGCATACTAAAACCTTCAGTATTTTTACATGATCGATATATAATCTTGTTTGAATTACAATTAATGCTGAATATTTTTGAAAATACTTTTATAATATTTCAATCCACATATCCATATATAATGGGACAAAATGCACCCCAATTTCTTGTAATAGAGTTTTTCTATCTGATGGAGTTTACAAAAAAGTTACGCTAGTGGATGGATTTTCTGTCTTTTATACAACATTCTACTTCTGCTTCTCCTGTCTGACTTTCAGACTTTCCTCAACGTCTTTCTTGAGCAGATATATATCCCGGTCTGTCAGTAGACCGCTTTTTTTCAGCGGCCCCTGTTTTGTTTCCGGGTGTTCCATATCGTCCCTGGCTCTTAAGGCCGTCAGTCTATCGTACTCTCTCTGTTCCGACCTCTTCAGTGAATCTCTCAAATCCTTCCTGAGCGAGTCGATTTCAGATGGCGTCAAGAGAGTTGAATTTGCTGATATACCGGGCTTCTCATTCAATGAGTCCTTCAATTCGTCTTGTACCCTCGAGGTGTTTCTATTCTCCAAGAAATCTTTTGCTTTCTTCATATCCAAGTACCCCTAGCATTAGCTGGCAAGGGCTGTGAAGTGTGGTATAAGGATACGTATCCACTAAAAAAGTGAGCTAACGCTTCAGATGGAGTGGACAAATAAAAACGTGCGATAGCATGTTGTCGGGTTCGGAATCACTAAAAACAATGCCAGCTCTTGCGGTGACATCATCCCAGGCTTTTTGATCAGAGCGAAAAATACCTTTTATGACGTAGAATCCATTCTGTTTTTCAAGCTCGGCAAACACAATTCCGAGCCATCTATGAAAACGCTTTGCCTGGCGAAAATAGATATATGCCTCGTTGGTCGGCATGGGTTTCTTTTGGCACAGAAAGATTGCGCCTCTGGTGTTTCTCCTCTCTTAAAAGGAAACGACACGCAAGGCAATGGCAGAACAAAACAACCATGCCTTGTCGAACCAGTTAAAGTTCTCTTTCTGAAGGAGTTCTTTCTTTGGGAAAAAACGGCTTGGGGGTGCAGGGAAAAAGTCTGACATCGTGTGTTGCCTCCCGTGTTCGGTCAAAGGGCGTTATTGAGGAAAGTTCTCTGTGCTCTTGCCAAGTTGTTGTTACCCTTGAATTCAATCCACGCACCCGCGAAGGGTCCGACCGGCCCACATCGCGGGAAAAGATTCTCCGACCTTGAGGCTCATCCGGCTCTACGAGGGTGAAGACAGGCAGATAGACGGATTTTCGGTGTTCAACTGTGCCGGGGGGAAGTGCTGGGCAGGCGCAACGGTGTTTGAACCGGGCCAGAAAGGGGAAGGAGACATGCTGAAATATTTGGGGAAACAACGGGAAGGGTATCTGCTCTTCAGAAAAGAATAGCGCCGATTCAGCAGGCACCGACGCCGACGGTTCCCTTAGGGGGGCCCTGCTGGCCCACTGGTACACCGCCATATTCTTGAAAAGGATATATACAAGGAGCTTGCACAAGGAGTCAAACATGCAAAAAACAGCCTGGATTACTGTCGCCCGCACCGGAACGTTCCTTGACAGCAATGGGCTGCCTCAAACCTTTACGGCAAATGATTTTTGATGACCTTGTAAAGGGGTACAGCCCCGAATAATCCGAAGCCCCCTTGGTTTTTGGCCATCCAGAGACAGATGTCCCTGCATATGGGTGGGTGAAGCAGTTCGAACGGGCAGAAAACAAGCTGCGTGCTTTGGTGGCTCATATTCCTGGGAAGGTACAGGAGTTAATAAGGGCCAGACGGTATCAGTATGTGTCGATGTCGCTTTCGCCAGACCGTCGGCGACTAGCGCCATGTGGGACTTTGTTTTAATCCACGCCCCTGCGTAAGGGGCGACATTCAGGGCAATAAAAGCTGTGGCCGACAGATATGATTGAAAGCACATATTCCTCTATAGTATAGGCGGTACCACCAACAGCCATAGCGGCTCTTCAAGGGCGTTTGTATCCAGGGTAGGAGTCTTCAAACCGCATGTCGTAGGCGATCTGTTCTTCAGGGGTTTTCTTGCCGTCCTGGGTGAACCACCAGAAACGGTCAGGGGTCGGTGGTTCAGGAAGTGCCCTCCGGGTTGGGATATGAAAAATAAGGTTGTCCTCACGCAGTTTTGCAAGAAGCCAGGCACGTTGATCATCGGTCAGCGTGCCTTCGTTATGGAGCCTGTCGAGAATGTGCAGGCCAAGATAAACGTCAATGTCCTCAACGCCATACTCGATGTTAAACAGGAGTGCCTTGACATTTTTGAATGTTCCTCGTGCTATTTCTTCTTCAAGGCCTCCATGCGTGTTGGCTTTCCTTGTTTCCATATCCTGTTTGTATTCTTCTAGCTCTTTCCTGATTTCTTCCTCAAGCTCCAGAATATGACGTATCTCATTTTCAATGCGAGGGCTGTCTGCAGAAAGCGCCAAATACGCCCGGATGAGAAGACATTTTTTCAAAATATTAGTCTGACTTTGACCAAAATCCGGCTCATCCTCTGGAGCATACATTGTCAAATTTTTTTCAAAATGTATCTGCGCCTCGCTGAGAGAGTACCTCTGACACAATGGTTTCTCTTCATTACAAGATACATCCGAATCCGTCGGCTTCTCGGGCCATCCACACAACAGACATTGTTTTTCATCAGTTTGCAGAGTTGGAAGTCCACAAGCCTCGCAGGAATGGCGATCAAAACCAAGAGATTTCCCTCTGAGAGACCGACAAAGAACTGTCATTCGGTTCCAACGTCGAAGAGAAGATTCAACTGCTGATTCGTCAGTCGTCCACCCAGAATCGTAAATGGTTCCCTCCCAGACAGGATGAGATAACCACCTATCATCATGGAATAATCCCTTTCGTAAATCATAACTCAAAGGCTGCCGAGACCAATATTCTTCACGTGTCGTTGGTGTTCCTTCAAGTTTTTTCACCGCCAATACCTGATCCGCAAGTTTATTGCTGTCAGAGACACTGAGTAGAGAATCGTATCCTTTTCTGAGGGTCGTCCGCTCTTCAGCGTTTTTGTTCGCCCTCTTAAAATCCTCAATATCATCAGGAGAGTACATACAGCCAAAGCGAGAAAAATTTAGTCTCGCCTCTGCCAAGGAATAATATCCATTTGGCCCGCCCCACACTTCCTCAGCACTCTCGTCGTCCTGACCATCATCCTCCCATTCACACAAGACACACATCTCGTACATAGCAGGCCCTTCTAAGGTCGGATATCCACATGCAGGGCATGTATAGCGATTGAAAACCTCATACGGTTCTCCGCTAGGGTTCCAAAGTTGACTGCATAATCTGTCAAAAGCATGTCTTCTCTCCTGAAACTCTTCATTTGTTTGCATAGCAACACCCTTTCATCAACATAATCAATACGCTTTTTTAGCTTTGTCTTCATGCAAAATCACTATAACACATTGAGAAGCAGGATATTTCCTTACACATCGTTAATTCCATCCCAACCACCATCCCAGCAGAAAAGAGACTGCCAAGGCTCCTGCCCCAACCTCCAGGGAAGGTACTACTCCAGTTCTCTGGTAGTCCGGGAGACTATCAAACCACGCATTGAAACAATGCAGTTCTTCTTCTGCATCAAGAATAATAAACGGATCATCCAGAGAATCTCTGTTTGTGGCCGAAGTGAGAAATTGAAGCATCGCCAACAAATCACGCATAGGGGGTTCGAGAACAGCTGCGAACAAAGGCTGGCCCATTTCCAGGCCGTAAACCAAACAGCAACAATACCCAGATGCCATGCCGTTGACTACCTGAAGCAAATCATGAGCAGTAAATCTTCCGGTGGTCTCCGCAAGTTCACGAATACTCTCAAAATATGCCTCTGAACTTTCAAATGCAGCCTGTAAATCAACATGAGGTTGCCCCTTTGAATTGGGAGACGGCCTGTCAAGGCATCCTGAAGTACCTTGATAACCTGCTTCAATTCATCAGCATCCAGCAAAAAATCCACCCGATTCATCTTTCACTTCTTCAAGGACGTTTATAGCCAGGGTAGGAGTCTTCAAACCGCATATCGTAGGCGATCTGTTCTTCGGGGGTCTCTTTCGTATGCTGGCTGAACCACCAGAAACTGTCAGGGGTGGGCGGTTCAGGAAGATCACCGCGAAACATGACATGAAGAATAAGGCTACTCTTACGCAGTTTCTCAAGAAGCCAGGCACGTTGATCATCGGTCAGCGTGCCTTCGTTGTGGAGCCTGTCGAGGAGATACAGACCACGCTCAAGCTCAACGTCGTCCTGTGGGTCAAACAAAAGCCTTTTGACATCTTTGAATGCAACGTGCCTGGTTGTTTTAGCTAAGATTGCGCCAAGCATACTGTCACTCCTCCTTCTCAAGAATACGTTTTATCGTGTCTCAATCCACGTCTCTGCGTAAGGCTGATCAAGGAAGCCAAGGTGACAAGAATGGAGGCAAATAAAATACGCATTGTTTATTCCCTATAAAAAAACAGTAAAAAGTCGAAAAATTAACAACGATATGATACAAGCAGGAATAGAAGCAAGTATTAACGTGACCATAAGGGATAGAGCATTTCCAAACGTAAGATATATACCTGTTATGTAAACCGGATGCCCTTTTTCTTTTTTTCGTTGAGCCTGTTTCTCGGCCCATTTTTGTTTTGCTTGACGTTCACGGATGGCCTGTTCTTGCTCGTAGCTTAATTTGGGTTGCATGCTTTTTGTCCTTTTTGGGAGGGTTGATTTCGTCTGTTTATTCTCAAATCATAATTTCTGCGTTTCAATCCACGCCCCTGCGTAAGGGGCGACTTGTTGTTATATTGCTATGCGGAGCAGATGTCCGTTTCAATCCACGCCCCTGCGTAAGGGGCGACCTGAAGGGTATACGTTTAATCCTCTTGAGCAGATGTTTCAATCCACGCCCCTGCGTAAGGGGCGACACCAGCTCACCCGACGGCTTGTGGCCGATATGGGTTTCAATCCACGCCCCTGCGTAAGGGGCGACTTACCTGTTGACATTGATTGCAACATCCACGCCGTGTTTCAATCCACGCCCCTGCGTAAGGGGCGACCTGGGTGGATGAAAAGACGTGGAGCAGCTGGCTGGTTTCAATCCACGCCCCTGCGTAAGGGGCGACTCTCTGTCAGGGCAATGACCCGTGCACGATTTAGCGTTTCAATCCACGCCCCTGCGTAAGGGGCGACGTCAGACCGTTGTGCGTGACCCAAAGACCGGCATGGTTTCAATCCACGCCCCTGCGTAAGGGGCGACCTGTGATGATTGTGCAGGCCGTTTCCGCACCTACGTTTCAATCCACGCCCCTGCGTAAGGGGCGACGGTGCCGTGGCCGAGGGAATAAGCGCATTCGCAGTTTCAATCCACGCCCCTGCGTAAGGGGCGACACCGTTAAATATTCTGACCCTTCGGACAAGACCTTGTTTCAATCCACGCCCCTGCGTAAGGGGCGACGGTTTCAGTTACATTTCCAACCCACCACAAGACCCGTTTCAATCCACGCCCCTGCGTAAGGGGCGACCCCTTGAGTGTTTCTGTAACGCTCTCAAGCTCAGGTTTCAATCCACGCCCCTGCGTAAGGGGCGACCCTTTTATGTATTTTTCTGCGTCCTTATAGGACATGTTTCAATCCACGCCCCTGCGTAAGGGGCGACGATATATCGCCAAGTGCATTTTCCTCTTTCAATGGTTTCAATCCACGCCCCTGCGTAAGGGGCGACGGCACGAGATTAAGGTCTACGAGGGTATGTTGGGGGTTTCAATCCACGCCCCTGCGTAAGGGGCGACCTCCCGCAGCCAGGCCCTGTCTGCATGTGCATCTGTTTCAATCCACGCCCCTGCGTAAGGGGCGACCTGGTGTTCATAGTCCGGTGCAAGATCTGCCACCCTGCGTTTCAATCCACGCCCCTGCGTAAGGGGCGACAAGGCATGGGTTGCCTGTTCCACAAAGTATTTGCCGGTTTCAATCCACGCCCCTGCGTAAGGGGCGACGACATCACGGATATTGTTGCCCGGCGGGTTGCCGAGTTTCAATCCACGCCCCTGCGTAAGGGGCGACTTTAGCCGCAAACATTGGCGCACCAACGGTGACACCAGTTTCAATCCACGCCCCTGCGTAAGGGGCGACGTTGATCCCATCCGTGTCGCTCAAGTGGGCCATACGGTTTCAATCCACGCCCCTGCGTAAGGGGCGACTAAAGGGCATAATCGGCTTTTTGGTGTCCAGCAGGTTTCAATCCACGCCCCTGCGTAAGGGGCGACCCAGCATGTCGCCAACTTTAGGGCGGCGGAGTTCAAGTTTCAATCCACGCCCCTGCGTAAGGGGCGACCTTTGGTCATCTAGAAATTCTTTTGTTACTTTATAGTTTCAATCCACGCCCCTGCGTAAGGGGCGACTTTATGGCTGGCCAAGGGCAAAATGCCGTCTTGCAGGTTTCAATCCACGCCCCTGCGTAAGGGGCGACGGATGTTTCGCGAAACAAGGCGTTCACCGTACCGGTTTCAATCCACGCCCCTGCGTAAGGGGCGACAGAATTATTTGTGTTTTACAAATTACAATATTGGTTTCAATCCACGCCCCTGCGTAAGGGGCGACCAGCAAAAGATATTATAAACAAGTTTCTTGGCGATGTTTCAATCCACGCCCCTGCGTAAGGGGCGACGGTCATCATCTGATTCCAAAGACAAATATAGCTTCGTTTCAATCCACGCCCCTGCGTAAGGGGCGACGTGTCAGGGCTAAAAGCGTGAGCAATTTGCCCCTGTTTCAATCCACGCCCCTGCGTAAGGGGCGACTATTAGTAATATTCAGCCAATTGTATATTATTATGTTTCAATCCACGCCCCTGCGTAAGGGGCGACCCATCCGGCCTCACCGCCATGTGTTGATGGTGAGGTTTCAATCCACGCCCCTGCGTAAGGGGCGACTGTCCAGGTAGAGCCGCTTCGGCATGCCCCAGGGTGTTTCAATCCACGCCCCTGCGTAAGGGGCGACGTGGTCGACTACGATCACCAGACCCTTACCGCCGAGTTTCAATCCACGCCCCTGCGTAAGGGGCGACCATTTAAATCCTTTGTTATTTCCTGGATGTTTTTAGTTTCAATCCACGCCCCTGCGTAAGGGGCGACGTTATTGGGCGGTGCTGCATTCCAGGGCCGCATTTGTTTCAATCCACGCCCCTGCGTAAGGGGCGACTACCGTTTTTTACCTCATAGGTAATGCTTCCCCGTTTCAATCCACGCCCCTGCGTAAGGGGCGACCTTTGGAAGCGATACAAACCCAGAGTCATTCTTTTTGTTTCAATCCACGCCCCTGCGTAAGGGGCGACTGAGGGATTGCTGACGCTTATGCCTGCCTGATGCAGTTTCAATCCACGCCCCTGCGTAAGGGGCGACCAAAAGAGTACACCCGTTCCGCACTTAATCATAGTTTCAATCCACGCCCCTGCGTAAGGGGCGACATGAGGATGCCCGTTTGGTCGTTGGTGCTAACGTTGTTTCAATCCACGCCCCTGCGTAAGGGGCGACCTGGAAGAAAACCTTATAGCAACCCAGACTCTGTTGTTTCAATCCACGCCCCTGCGTAAGGGGCGACGTGTCTGCGGGAGCGTATCAGCACCATTGAAAAAGTTTCAATCCACGCCCCTGCGTAAGGGGCGACAGTCAAGAGGTAAGATCATGTAGTATTGCCTTGGGTTTCAATCCACGCCCCTGCGTAAGGGGCGACCCTACGAGGGGATGAGTCGGTATGCCCTACTCAGGGTTTCAATCCACGCCCCTGCGTAAGGGGCGACGCTCTACCTCCGAAACATTACTGTCTCGGAAGAGTTTCAATCCACGCCCCTGCGTAAGGGGCGACCAAAAAATACGATGATCTTGGCCAGTGCAATTCTGTTTCAATCCACGCCCCTGCGTAAGGGGCGACAGCTCGTTCACGAATCTACATGTAGCCTGATTTCCCAGCTACTTTTTTGCGAACGAGCAATGTTGGCTCTAAAAAACAATCACAAAACAACAAAAACATTCCAACACATTAAAATGGTTAATGAAAAATAACTGCGTTCCCCTGTGGGAAAGGATGTTCTCTTGGGGTTCGCAGACGAAAAAACCAAACCTTTGAGGGGTGTTTTTAAGTTGGGCCACAGGGTGTTTCATACGTTTATCGTGGCTAGCCCGTGAACAACACGAATAAAGAGCTATTTCACCTCCTTTCCTTAATGTACTCTATCTATTCATAATTTATATATTACATATCTAAGACCATATTATAAAAAATAATTACAAAATTTCTTCAACTTCAACTCCCTTTTCATTTAATACATCTTTATCAATGAGTTTGATACGGTAATCATCAAATCCAGAGGCAGGTGTGCCTGTATCTCCTTGAATCCGCTCTACCTGTACTTTTTCAAATAACTTATGTGCTGGAATATTTCCTAAGGAATCGTTATGTTTAAATACTATCAATTTTCTAGCAGTCATCTCTCCACGAGCTGCTGAATGATCGTGTTCAAACATCAGGGTCATGGCTCGCCACAATTTTTGTAAATCTTCATCAGAAAATCCGGTTTTTTCTGCCAGCTTGGCAGAAACAAAACCATGAACTCTATATAATCCATAAGGAACAATATGTTTACGGCCCATTGTTCGTTCTTTTTCTAAATCTTTTTCATTTGTTACAGCCATGCGGGTGATGGAAATTTCCAAAGGAATAATGGGGTCAATAGATTTGGCAAAGGCCAATTGTACAGGTCCCCTTACCTGTCCACTATTGACCTCTGTTGTCATAACAGCACCAAAACAACGTATGTCAAAAAAATTCTTGCACATCCATTGTGTAATTGCCAATGCTTTGGCTGTATCTTTAGGCAATTTTTTCTTTTCAGGTTTAATGGACAATGCCTCGTAGGCACGTTTATTTTGAAGGTTAAGTACACTTTTTTCTTTTACATAAATTTCATACCCTGGAGTATTTTCTTCGGTCAGTTCTATAAAATTCCGAATTTTGCGTTTCAGACAAACATCTGTCACCAGTCCTTTACTGGATTCGGGGTCAAGACGCGGCATATTGCCGGCATCAGGGTCGCCATTAGGATTACCATTGGTCACATCAAACAAAAAAACAAATTCATAACGATGTTGAAGAGTCATAGGTATTCTCCTTGGTAGTTAGTTATTAAAGATTATCTTCTGTTTTTTTAGAAAAATAATGCTGACGTTGCTGGTAGTATCCAATGGCAAACCGTCCCTGGGCTTCAATATTCTGGTGCTTGGGAAACATGTCTGTCAGTTTATCAATTTTTGCCACAAGTTCTCCCAAATCCTTGTCCAGAAGCACTGCATATCCCGGCTTTTCCTTTCTTAATTTGCTAAAATGATGTCTGGCTCCCGATAAAAGACGTGGAAATACTGCATACGGAACAGCAGATGCAGAAGAGTAATACCTATCTGAAATACCAGCATTAAGCTCTCCCAATGCCTGTTCCTGAATACGTTCAAGAACAGCAAACAATTGACCCAATAAATACGATACATGAATACTCTTTTCATCTAACGACACAGAAATATCCTCCTTTTTTTGATTTTTACGAAGATTTCTACATAAAACAGCCTTTATCATGGAAGCGCGAAGACCATTTACATTGCCGTCTGTACGGATACGTCCAATCAATTGCGAGAGCAAAGCCAATGGATAGCGCTGCCCCGTCAATATAGAACGCATCACCTCTCCTGCAAGCTGTGGCGGGATATTCTCTGTTTTTCCCTGCACTGCTGTTTCAATAAGCAAACGCCATATTGAGGGCGGCTCGCGCCACGGTACAGGTTCCAGATACAAATCTTGCCAATGACTGGAAAAGTTCTCCGCCAAGGTTCCCAAGGTGGTGTCCATCCAATAACGGATAGACAGCCGAGAAGCATTAGGAGCCAAACCCAATACATAGAAACGAGTACTAGGATCCAAGCCGGGTACAACATCATCCAAGGGCCGACCCTTAACCATTTTTTCTAACACTGCTTTAAGTTTTTGCATTTCGCCAGCATCGTTAACACCACTGGTCATAGTGCTGAAAAAATGTTCAGCGGCTTGGGCTTGCTTGGTATCGTCTGTTTCTGCCCAAAATACCGTGCTTGCATCTCCAATAGATAGGCAATGACCGTTTTCACGACGCAAGAGATAATTAAGTGCTGTTGTGTAGGCAAAAGCAGCTATTTCTGATATAGGGGAATTTTCGCCTTGTTCCTTACCATAAGATGTAAAGGCATTTTTATTAAAAGAAACAATGGAGCATCCAGAGCTTTGACCTCCATATACACCTTTAATAGATGGATGTAATCGAGCCACGGGTAATTGCTTCCCGCGAATAAGACAATAGGAAGTTTTCCCTTTATCTTGTGGTTTGATTTGTTCCTCCCAGAGTTGCAATGCAGCATCAGATTGGTGCAGATATTCTCTGGTTCCATCAAGACGAAAAACAACATTGGTACCAAGCATTTCCAAAGAACAAGGTGATACCCCAAAATGTTGAGGCTGCCATTGCTCTAAAAAAAGATATAATGCCCGTAAGCCAGGGTCTTCTGTGTTTTGCAAGATGGAACAATGTAACTTCTGGAAGGCGGCAAAGGTTTTTTCAGAAATCACCCAAGGGACTTCCTTGGCCGCAGTCTTATCTTTATTGCCTTCTACGCCAAGGGCATAGGCGATTTTGTCCCAAAGAAAATTAGGTTTTACACCAGAAGTCCGTTTTTCTGGTCGAGGAACACTTAGCAGTCTTGGTTTAGGTTTTTTCTCATCAGTAAAATGGAGGATAACATCAACTAACTCGCCCTCAGAAGAAAGTACCAAGACATACCCAATTCTTTCTTCACTAAACCCAAATGGTGGAACCCTTGCTTCTCCTGTAAAGGGGTCAGGATGTTTTATCAGGCGATGATAGTAGCGATCCAAAGCAGCAAGTATCATGATTTCACCTCGTTGCTGACAAAGGGTGGTACAGTAATAACACCTTCTTGAAGCTTGGCACGAAAAAAACAGGGTGTATTATTATGGGCAAAGTCAATATCATGCAGCATCCAACCCAGGTCTCTATTCTTATCTGTGGCATCCAAACGTGACACTGGAAGAGATTCACCCTCTTCAATCAAGGCAAAAGAGGCTGGAAATTCTCTTGTTCCAAAGCAGGGTTGATGAAAGCATTGTCCCTTACGTGCGCGTCTGGTAAAAATACTGAGATGCTTCCCTTCATTATCGTCTGGCCCGGATTTGTCTGTTAATGTAAAATGTGCTTCAATAATATAGGCGACATGACGTAAAATCGTTGCTGCACGCTGCTGACGGTCTTCTTCAATGATTTGAAACAATCCTTCAAGGCTTTTACGCTTCATCCCTCCACTACTCTTGCTACTGGGAATCTTACTCCCAAGTTCATTACGTCGTAACGATTCAAACCGAATAGGTTCTAGTACATGAATCTTGTCAATGACCCATTTCAGGGCAGGTTTCCAATGTATTGCCTCAATAATTCCACGGGCTGCTGATGGTGTAATAACATCATAAGATACCCTTTCCGCCTTCATTTCAGGCCGAGTAAAACAAGCATAATCACCCCAGACATGCAGCTTTATGCCGTAAGCCATATAACCTCCTGTTTAATGATTCAAAGTTAATCCACGTACCCCTTTAAGGGGTACGACATCGCAAGGAGTACATATCCACACCCCTCATGTTTCAATCCACTTGCCTTATCCCTAATGGAATACTACGTAGATTGTTCTACACGAACTAGGGAATTATTTCTAGGCAATACATAAAAATATATACTTTTTTAGAGGATTTTTGTTTACAGCCAAGGCTATATGTACCACTCATTATTTGAGATGAGTCAAACTGATTGAGACACGGCTTCCTGTTTGTTGGGGGTCTATTTCAGATGTTGGGGGAAGTCAATATCTTCTATAACTACAACTCTCATGAACTACAAAACAAGAGATTCAGAACTCAAGAAAGCAGGATTATCCCAGCTAAGACCTGCGTTCTTATCATATAAACTACTGAAGTTACGCCCTATAATCGCATAAAATTGTTGGCCAAGAGCATCCTTATTGATAACTTCTACCCGGCGGCAGCTATGAAGTTCCTCCAAGGCTTTCTGAGGAATTTGTACGGTATAGGGCTGGAGTTCACGGGCAAGGCCCCCTGTTTTTTCTGCATAACGCAGAGACTCTACCAGTTTTTTGGCTTTTTCATCATATTCAACAATGACGGGAATCAAATGACTTTCAATCATCTGAAAAAGCCGGGCAATGGTCTGGAAAGAAAAATCCAGAGACGTGGCTCCTGCTGCATGGAGTCTGAGTAATTGCTTCCGGTCTAAATCCCCTCCTTGCTGCCAGTACACCTGAGAAAAATAACGTTCTATGGCCTGTGGAGACAGCAAGTCATCCTTATGAGAACGCACGACTTCCCGCATAGCCGCTGCCATAGCAGACAATTCCGGCGGAGATTTCCATTGTTCTTCAGGCGTAAAAACAAGAACTTCACTTTGTCCGGGACTCCTGCTGCCCTCCCGATTACACCGCCCTGCTGCCTGAGCTATAGAATCCAGTCCTGCTTCTGCTCGCATAACACAGGGAAAATCAACATCAACACCTGCTTCAATAAGAGATGTTGACAGAACACGACATGGTTTACCTTCCTTCAAACGATATCGTATCTTTTCCAGCACGATACTCCTATGCTTGGCACATAATAAGGTGGTCAGAAGAAATGTCCCGTCTAAATCCTTTACTGCATCGTATAAAAAACGCGCATGACGTCTGTTATTAACGATGATGAGTACCTGTTCTTTTTCCCGGATATGCTGGCAGAGTTGTTCATCTGTTTGAAGACCAATATGCTTGATTGTAACCCTTTGTAACTTCTGAAAAAGCTGTTCAGGGTTTGGGGCCAGTTCACGCACCTCGGTCAAACCATTATGAAACCCTTTTTCTTCCAATAAAGCAGGTTGGGTAGCCGTACAAAGGACAATACTGCATTGGTAGTTTCGGGCCAATTCATCAATGGCTGCCATAATGGGACGAAGCAGCGGCAAGGGAAGAACCTGAGCTTCATCAAGGATAATAACACTGCCCGTAATATTATGCAGTTTACGGCAACGGGAGGAGCGGTCGGAAAATAAAGATTCAAAAAATTGAACCGCTGTGGTAACAATAACAGGATAGTCCCAGTTTTCTTGTGCCAGTCGGAGTTTATCTCTGGACGTCTCATCCCTGCAATAGGCATTATCAAAGCTGCTATGATGTTCCAACACAGCATCATTGCCCCATTCTCCAAATGCCTTGCGAAATTCCTGAGCATTTTGCTCAATAATACTGGTAAAAGGGATAACGTAAATAACACGTCGCAACTTATGCTGTAAGGCATGTTCCAGGGAAAAGGCCATTGATGTAAGAGTTTTTCCTCCACCAGTAGGAACAGTAAGGGTAAAAAGGCCTGGAGAAAGAGTTATTGCCTTTTGTCGGCAGGTTTTCAGGATACTGCTTCGGAGAGTGTTCAGAGGGCCTGGATGTTTTTTTCTGGCCTTTGCTTCCAGTTCTTTCAGATGGACATGTAATGCTGTTTGCAGCGTTGATAAGGCAGGATACTCGCCTCGTCTGGGTGGTTTTTTGTCCCATTGCGAGTAAAAGGCTTCTGTGTCCAAAAAATCAGCATCCACCAGACAAGAATAGAGCATCCGTATGAAAAAAGCGAACTGGAAGCCATACAAAGCCTCCTTTTTGGCAGGAGAAAGGGGTGGAAACGGAAGCCTCTCCGGCAGACTAAGTTCTTGTGTCCAGGCCATGTCCGGTTCAGGAATATCCCTGCCAAACTCAAGAGCAAGTCGGCTTTGCAGTGTGCTTCGATTTTCTCCTTCCTCAATACCATTGGCAAGTCCTGCATGATGACCAGCAATGCAATAGGCCATGAGTTTTGCCACAGGGTTGGCTTTGCCCCATGTCTCTACAGCAATGCGTGCGCCAGCTGTGGAGTGGTCAATCCGTTTCCCGCCATGTAAACGCTTTTGATACACCACACTGTACTTGCCAAGGTCATGCAATTTTCCAATACACTCTGCAATAACTTGGGAGTTAAAATATTTTGCATTTTCAGCAGCAATATTGCCTACCTTGTTACAATGTTCAGCCAACAACTGCCAATCCTTATGATCCTCTCTTTCTCCAGAATGTGCGTAAAATTCCATGCAAACAACTCCTTATGAGACAATGTTACTCGTATATTACCCACAAGGGGAAATCACCTCTTCCACAATATACGAACCGAAAAAGACCATGGGGATAGTTTGCCTCTGTATACCTATCACGATGAGATGTTTCAAAAAAGGACATCCAACACAGACCTCTCATCCTGCTCATGCTACAAAACCAACGGCCCCTGCTGGTCAATGCCAGCCTTGGCTCCAATATGCTCAACTCTTTTTTTCCAGTTGGATCCCAAAAAATAAAAACGAAGGCTGTCTTTTTCTTCGTCCATTTCGCGTATCAACTGTGCCTTCAGGTTTGTCCATTGTGCCGGGTCAACAAGGCACTCAAACACAGAAAACTGCACTCTCTGGCCGTAGTTGGTACAGACTCTGGCAATACGGCGTAATCGTCTTGCCTCCTGGTCATCCCTGAGAGAGACATCATAGCTGACAAGTACCATCATTGTAGTATCCTCTTAATTCCAGACAAACGGTGGATAGACATCAAGCTCTCCCCGAATAGAACGGGCGAAAAGAAGGGCTTGAATATGCCATAACATGCCAATGGTCATTTTTTTCTTGAGAAAGGGATGGGTTATTTCGTCCTGCTTTCTGTTTTGATAGGCTATAAGAAATTTTTTACGGGCCTCATCTTTCAAAAGGACAGCACCACTTTCAGTTTTGTTGAAATCCTTTGGTGTTATTTGCCCTCTATTTATCAATGTTAAGGCAAGGCGGTCAGCAAAAAAGGGACGAAATTCTTCCATAAGGTCAAGGGCAAGGCTTGGTCTGCCTGGTCTGTCCTTGTGGAGGTATCCTACTGCAGGATCAAGGCCCACACATTCAAGGGCACTGCGAATGTCATGGACAAGTAATGTGTAGGCAAATGACAACAAGCAATTCACAGGATCAAGGGGTGGACGTCTATTCCGTCCAGCAAAACAGAAACATGGTTCCTTTGAAGTAATTAAATGATTAAAAACTCCAAAGTACGTATTCGCGGCATCTCCTTCAATGCCACGCAATGAATCAACCGTATCCCTGTGTTGCAAGCATTGTATGGACGCTTTTAAGTGCTTTGCAGCGCAGCGGAGGTCATCGCACCCGACCTTGTCACCATGATCCCTTACACCTCGTTGCAATACGGTCCGACAATTGGCAATTTTACCTGCAAGGAACGACCTGGCAAATTGTCCCGACATATTCTCATCATCAGCTTTTCTATATTGCTCTCTTCGCAAAAGAACATTGCCGGAAACAGGGCCTCGCATGGAAGCCAAAAATGTTCCATGCTCTGTGAGATGTGAAATACTCACATTATGCTTGGCGCAATGACCCAAAAGCCAGGGACTATAGGAAACCTGACCAAAACAAACGATTCCCCGCAAGGTATGAATGGGAATCCTTGCCATGGTTTCCTTTTCCACTCGCACACGTACGCACTCTCCTTCCTTGGAGAGATACGTCCCTTGCGTAGTAATAAATAAGGTATTGAGATGTCTTTTCATGTGGAAAAAATCGAAGTAAGATAGGTGGATGCGGAACGCTGCTTCCCTGTTTGTTCAGGAATACAGGCATCCAGCAGGGAACACGTCTCGCATTGTTTGCTCCACGTGGCCGTAGGCGTTACGCCTTGGGACAACATGACATGAATAGCCCTTGCGGTATCCTCTGTCGTTGTTCTCAGAGAAGGATCAAACATGACCTCCAAACGACGTTTACGCTTCCCATAAAATAACGCTCCGCAAGGAACATGCACGCCCAGCATTTCTTCAAGACACATGGCTTGGGCACATAACTGAACCCGATCAGCATCATGCTTTTTGGGACGTCCCCTTTTGTATTCAACAGGAAAGGGAATCCATCCACCTTCGTGTTTATGAAACTCTACCACATCGGCCTTGCCAGAGACCCCAAGCTCAAGGGATCTGATTTGCAAGCTGGAGACAATTTTCCGATTTCTGCGCGTTTCAACCCGCTCTGTATCAACGCGTCGGTGAAGAAGCTGCCCCTCGGTTGTATAACGATTTTCAATCCATATTTGCTCCAGATGAATGAGGCCGCATTGCCGAGGACAAAAAAGATAATGTTGCAAGGCAGAAAGTTGGAAGAGTTCTGATTCCTGATACATAAATCATCCTGTGTGGCAGGCGTAAGAGCAAAGCTGATACAGAAAAGATTTCCAATTATATCATCCTGACCAGTGGGCAATTTTCACACAAGTTTTCGCCCATACAGGGCCTGTCCTAGAGAAATACACCCGTCATTGGGGGGAAGCTGTTTGTGGACGAGCACGGTGAGTCCCTGCGCTTCCAAAAGGGGAGGGAGTTCTCGGCTCAAGGTCTGGTTCTGCATGACCCCACCGCTCAAGCCAATGGTCTGTCTGCCCAGACGTGCAGCACCCATGACGGCCCAGTCGGTCAGGCCGTGCATGAGTCCCAGGTGAAATTTGCGGCTGATAATGCCGGGGGTTTCTCCTGCTTCCCAATCCTCAACCACCTGGGCGAAAAGCTCGTGTGTTCCCAGCACAAGCAGCCCGTCTTCTTCTCGAATCCCGCAACTATATCCTGCGGTACAACCCATGTCTTGTACGCTTTCCAGCACAATGGCTGCCTGCCCTTCGTAGGTAATGGTCAGCTTGAGGCCGAGCAGGGCGGCCACGCCGTCAAATAATCGGCCACAGCTTGATGAGATCGGCGCATTGATGTCTTTTGCCAGCATCTGAGGAATGAAGGCATCTTCACGGGCAAATGCGTCCAGCCAGGACCAGGGTTTGCTTGTGGGTTTGTCCCTGCCCAAATCGCACAGCATACTTTTGGCAATGCGCCAGGGTTCCTTGATGGCGGCCTCACCGCCAGGCAGCCGCAGGTGGTCAAAGCGCCCTATCCTGACATGCTCCAGGGTGTGCGTGTCCACTCCAAGGAGTTCACCCCCCCATAAGGTTCCATCAAGGCCCAGTCCGGTTCCATCAAGGGCCAGTCCCAGGGCTGGTCCCTGGAAACGATTTTCTCCCAGCACCGCATAAATGTGGGCAACATGGTGTTGCAGAGTGAACACGGGAATATCCTGACACGCTTCAGCAAAACCAGAGGACAGATAATCAGGATGCAGATCCCGAACAATGGCCTTGGGTGTCACCTGAAAAATACCCTGAAGATGGGCTGCCATCTCTTGAAAAAACCCAAAGGTTTCCAGGTTGCTCATGTCGCCAATATGCTGGGACACAAAGGCCTGGTTGTTTTTGGTCAGGCACAGGGTGTTCTTGAGTTCCGGCCCCACCCCCAGAACGCAGGGGCCGTCCTCGGCAAGAAAAATGGGGCCTGGCGTGTAGCCTCTGGCTCGGCGCATAAACTGGAGGTTATCCCCAACATGTCTTACCACGGAATCATCACACCGAATGAGAATATCCCGATTGTGGAGGAGAAACAGGTCGGCAATAGAGGACAACCGCTCCAGGGCTTCTCGATTGCCCAGACAGATGGGTTCCGAGCTGAGATTACCCGATGTCATGACAAGAGCGGGCAGCTGATCCCTGCCGCACACCTTGGCATAGTGGTGGAGGAGAATGTGGTGCAAAGGAGTGTAAGGAAGCATGATACCCAGAAAATCCGTGTCCGGTGCAAGCCCTTGTGCCAGAGGTGAGGGGCTTTTTTTGGGCATGACCACAATGGGGCGGATGGGCCCGGAGAGGAGTTCTTCATCTCTGGTGCTGACGTCACAAATGGTGCGGGCCGTGGCGATATCTGGAACCATAATGGCAAGCGGTTTGCCCCAACGGTGTTTGCGTGCTTTCAAAAGCTCCACGACTGTTTCGTCCTGTGCGTTACAGGCCAGATGGAACCCGCCAAGCCCCTTGATGGCCACGATCTTGCCCTCACACAAGGCCTTGGCTGTGATTTCAAGGGCGTAGGTGTCCGGGCAGATGCGTTCCTGTATCCCGTTGGTCAGCCATACCCTGGGGCCGCACTCCCCACAGGCATTGGGCTGGGCATGGAAACGGCGATCCAAAGGGTTGCGGTACTCCTCATCACAGGCCTGACACAGAGGAAAACAGGCCATAGAGGTGGTGGCCCGATCATAAGGAACAGAACGAGTGATGGTATATCTGGGGCCGCAATTGGTGCAATTGGTAAAGGGATAGAGGTAGCGGCGGTTGGATGGATCAAAGATGTCATTCAGACATTGGGTGCACGTGGCTGCATCTGGAGAAATAAGGACATGATGTCCTTCTCCCTGTGTGCTTTTGAGGATTACAAAGTCCTGTTCATCCGGAAGGGGTGTGATGGCCTTACGTTGGCAGGATACCACTCTGGCTAGGGGAGGCAGGCGAGTTTCCAGACCTTTCTCAAAAGAGGCAAGCGCGGCCGAGGAGCCCTGGATTTCAATAACAACCCCTTCCGGTGCATTGAGAACCGAACCGGTAAGGCCGGATGCCTGGGCCAGACCATAGATAAAGGGCCTAAATCCCACCCCTTGAACCTGGCCAGTGATGGTTAAGCAAAGACGCTGATTGGACATGATGCTACCTTGTCCTGATGGTAGGGAAAAAGAATGACAGACTAAAGAGAAACGGCTCGCATAGTTGGCAGGATAAAGCAAGGAAAACAAGAAGGTTATGAGGTTATTACCTGAACTGACCATTAAACAATGCAAGATTTCAGGTGGAGCAAAAGACTTTGCAGGATCATCTGATCATTGTTCCAGGTGTCCGCTATGACGAAAATGATACCTACGGCCAGGAGACCAATCCCCAACGCAGCGTCATATACCGTTTTCCCACCAAGACAACCCTGCGGGCATCTGTTGGCCGTTCTGTTGTGGGCTGCCTGGAATTATTTTTCTAATGCAGGCAGATGCCATGAAATCTCCCACAACCATTCAGGTATTTCAGTTGCTGATCAGACAATGCGGCAGGCAAAAAAAACATCTTTCTGTGCCGGTTTTATTTTCCTTTTTCATTGTCTGCCGCATGTTTTACCTTCCCCTGCACGAACTTATAACCAACGCGGCCCTGACCAGATCCAGCATTGCCGATGCCTCAATGGTGGGGGAAGGCGGAGCAACCCTTTCCGGCGGCGAAAAACAGCGCATTGCCATTGCCAGGGCCTTGCTCAAGGATGCCCCCATTGTGCTGCTGGATGAGGCCACGGCTTCCCTGGATGCAGATTATCTGACTCTGGGGAAATGGGTAAACCCCATGCCTGTTGGTCACGGGCTGGAAATCACGCCGTTGACAGACCTGTCTACACTCAAGGTTGGCGACATGGTACAAGTGGATGTCCGACTTCATGGCAAGCCCTTGTCCTACAGCCCAAAGAGCATAGAATACATTACCGCTTTCAGTCCTTCCTTTGGCCTGGGTAAGGGGTTCGCAGGGAAAGGCCCAATTTGAAAAGTACAACGCGCCGGTCAGTGGGTCATCAATGCAAAGACAGCCCGCTCAAGAAGCTCTATGGTAAGGTCAATACGGTGAATTATGGGGCCACCCTGACCTTTACAGTGAAATAATCTGAGCGTTTTTGGGGGAGAGGAGCGGTCGTTATCTAAGCGTTTCCTCTTCCCAGAAAAAGTCGGTCATATTTTTTTCCTCGCTGGAAAAACCAATGCCAATCAGCACAATCTTTTTACCTTTGCTTTGGTATTTTTGTCCGTAGCCCTTGGCAAATAATATGAAGGCAGATGGCCGTAAAATTTTTTGAACGCCTCACTGAAATGACCGGGATTGGAATAGCCCACAAAAAAGGCCGTGGCCGTGATAGAGTATTTACCTGTTTCTATCATTTCCAGGGCTTTTTTCATGCGCTGCTCCCGGATATACTCCCCAATGGTCATACCCGTCTGCTGACGGAACCATTGTTTGAGGTAACATTCATTACTTCCAACCCTCCGAGCCAGGGTGGAAATGGTTGGCGGGTCATTCCATTCCCTGTGTAAAATATCTACAACCTCATCCACAACCGCCTTAACTTTTCCGGTCTTTTCCCTCAGGCAGTCTTTGTCAGGGGCTTCAAGGCTCAGAATTTGGGATAAAAGATTCAGGGCCAGGGATTCAAAACGCAGGTTGGCAGCATATGTCCGGCGTTCAGTATAGAGCAGTTCCCTGCTCATCCGCATAAATGCAGACGAACGCTGCAATCCTTTGAGCAAAGGTATTGCCTGCTGCCCGTTTTTTTTGCTGGCTGAATGGCCCAGTATCAATTTTTCCTCCCGTGGCAGACCAATGGAAACCGTGCTGATATTCTCGTCAGGAAGTTTGATCCTCAATTCTTGTTCAAGGGGAGCATGAATAAACCAGATGTCTCCAAGGGTAGCACGTTGTTTTGCCCTGCCGGGAATCTGAAATTCACAATGTCCTGACAGCAGGATGCTCAAATAAAGAGGAGGCTGCATATTGCCACGGGTCTCCATCCGATGCTTCAGACAAAAATCGGCCATTTCCACATACAGCCCGCTATGAATACACAACATTTCCGACCATCCCCGACCCATTTTCTTATCCATTTCCATGCGTGACCCATGAAAAAACCGGTACTTTGGTTGTTTATTGTGTACGAAAAATGTTTTTGATGCGGTTTTTTTATAATATTCCGGGATATTCTCCATTGCAGTTACCCTTTCTCCTGATGAAATAACAAGCTTCTTCATTGTATCCTGTTGCTTCTGATTCGCTTGCTCTGGTTTTCCCGAAATCGGATTTTTTTTTTCCGGCTTTGGGAAGAAAAAACATGTTTTTTCTTTGTAGAGTGCTTCTTGTTTTATTGCCATATACTTATTTGATCTGTCAAAAAATCTTAGCGCACCAAAAGGAGTAAAGATGAAGAAAATCAAATTGATGTTGTCTGTTCTGGCTGCAAGTCTGAGCCTTGGGAGCCTGTCGGCCATGGCTGAAAATTCGTCCGTGACCATGAAGGAGATGACGGTAACGGCCAACAAGATGGAAGAAAATATCCACAAGGTGCCCCAGAGTATTTCGGTAATTAATGAAACTGAAATAAAGGAAATGGGTCTGAAAACTTCCATGGACGTTTTGAATCAAATCCCAGGTATGCTGGCCACATCCGATCATGGTATTGCCATTACCTTCCGGGGACTGAAGCGTTCCCTGCTCACGGAAAATAATCCCGTAGTCATGTATGTAGACGGGGTGCCCATTGTTAACGCCTACGGGTTTGATTTTTCCTTAGCAGATATTGAGCGTATTGAAGTTTTACGAGGGCCCCAGGGAACATTGTACGGCAAGGACGCCATTGGCGCGGTTGTTAATATTATTACCAAAGCCCCGGATAACCGTTGGCACGGCAAAATCGGCACAGAATACAGCAGCTGGAACACCTGGCACACTCAAGCCAGTGTCAATGGTCCGATTATAGGCGACAAACTTTTTTTGGGTGTGAGCGGCCAGTATGACAAGACTGACGGCTGGATTAAAAACCACTATCTTGGCGCAAACGAAGATGTGGGGCGAAGCAGTAAGCATGACATAAACGGCTACCTGCTGTTTACGCCAACAGAGCGTTTGCGTGTGCGGCTTGGTGCTGACAGTTGGGTCAATGATGTTCATTCCTCAAACGAAAAAGCCCTGCCCTATGACGCTATGAGAATAGGCCTTGGCTATACGGAAACTGGGATATATACGCCTTTGTCCGTAATGTAACCGATGACAAATATATCAATTCTTTCAAAGCCAACCCCATGTTGGGAGGGGTAGCCGGATTCGGTGACCCCCGTTCCATTGGTGTCGGGTTGAGTTACACTTTCTGAGATACAAAAAAGAAGGCCTCGTAAAAAGTCTGTTTCAGACAGGTTTGTTACATAAAACCTGTCGAAATAATTACGTATGACTTTTTACGAGGCCATTAAAAAAAACGAAATGAAACATATACAAGTCAAAGAGAACCCTGTTTCTGTACCGCTCGCAAAAGTGCCTGCCAACTCCAGAGGGATTGTGCATACCATCCTGGGTAATACAACATGTATCGCTAAACTCATTGGTCTTGGAGTAACACCCGGTGCAGAGGTCGTTATTTTTCGCAACCATCATAGAGGCCCTTTGATAATTTCTCTGCGTGATTCATCTATTGCTATTGGCCGCCGAGAAGCTGCAAATATTTTGGTGGAGGTATAAATGGTCTCAAAATCCGGCTCCGGCTGCGTAAAAAAAAATTCATTTGTCATCGCTTTGGCTGGTCAGCCAAATACGGGGAAATCTACCGTATTTAATGTTCTTACCGGAGCAAGACAACATGTGGGGAACTGGCCCGGAAAAACCGTGGAACAAAAGATTGGTGAATTTTTATACGATAATAATTCGTATTCACTCATTGACCTTCCCGGCACCTACAGTTTGTCTGCAAATTCCACAGAAGAGGTGATTGCCAGAAATTTTATCATCCACAAGAAACCGGATCTGATTGTTGTGGTTGTTGACGCATCCCAGCTGTCACGATCATTGTATCTTGCTGCCGAAATTATTCATCTTGGCATGCCGGTTATTATTGCCCTCAATATGATGGATGTTGCCCAAAAAAAGGGCATGACGATTGATTGTAATGCCCTGCAAAAGTCTCTTGGTGTTGGGATTGTATCTATGGTGGCATCGAAGAAGACCGGGGTTCAAAAATTACTTGGTTTTATTGAAGACACAGTATTTGAAAAATGGTCGTATCCCGAACAGCAATTTGTATTGGAAGAAAAATATTCTGTTGTCATTCAAAAGATACAGAAAAAAATTTATCAATATGTCCCGAAGGACTACAGAACCGAATGGGTCGCTTTCAAGATGCTTGAGGGTGATAGTGACATTGTTCATCTTATACAAAACAGGATGGATGCCAAAGAGTGGCAGTCTATCGCCCTGATACTTCCCGATAAAAAGCAGGGAGCTTTAGCCGTTGGCAAAGCCCGTTATTTCTGGATTGATACCGTTTTTAAGAATGCTGTTTCGCACAAAAAAAAGTTATCGACAAATCATGCGGGACAAAATGGTTTTGACCGCATTGCCACCCATCCGGTATCAGGCAGTCTTTTGGGCATTGTAATTGTTATTTTGGGGCTTTTTGTAACTGGCTTGATTGGCTATATGGCATTACAGGTTCTTGCCCCTCTTTTATGGCTTATCCCATACCTGCAACATACCATAGGCAGCAGTTTTCCGATAATAGCAGATTTTTTTACCCAGGCCATTATTCCAGGCGTGTATATGATAATGGCGGTGGCATCCTTTAATTTTACTCTGATGCTGTTTCTGGGTTTTCTTGAAGATGTCGGTTACTTGCCTCGGCTGGCATATCTGACAGATATTTTCATGACAAAAATTGGCCTGCATGGAAAATCTTTTGTTCCGCTGCTGCTTGGTTTGGGCTGCAATATTGCGGCGGTGATGGGATGCCGCATCATTGAAACAGCAAGACAGCGGGTAAAAGCGATTATCATTGCCTCCCATGTCCCATGCCCCGGGGTGATGGTGACCACAGCCTTTATGGTGGGCGTCTTCTTTGGCCCTGCAGCACCACTCGTTATAGCTGCAATGGTAGCTGCCGTCATCATTCAGGTATATATCACCGCCAAACTTCTGGATTATACCTTTCTTCGGGGAGTTCATACCGGCATGGTAATGGAACTTCCGCCCTATCATCTGCCAAATTGGCGGACTATCGGCAATTATGTCTGGCAAAATTACAAAGGGTTCCTGCAAAAAGCAGGAACCCTTATTGCCGCCGTGACTACTGTGATATGGGTATTTTCCTATTTTCCCAATGGCCGGATGGCTGATAGCTACCTGGCTTTTGCCGGTAAAATCTTTGAACCGTTAGGCAGATTAGTGGGAATGGACTGGAAACTGCTTACTTGTCTCTTTGTCGCATCTCTTTCAAAAGAAGCCGCCCTGATTTCCATGGCAGTTATTTTTGGTGTTCAGGTTGCTGATGGGGCTTTGACCAGTTTCATTGTTAACAGCTCAGGCAGCATTGCCTTTGAACATAAAGAACTGCTGGAAAACACGTTACTGGATGTTATCTCCAAACCAAGTGCCCTGGCTTTTATCTTTGCGGTGCTGTTTTCAATGCCCTGTTTTGCCACCCTTGGGGCGATCTACTATGAAACAAAATCCTTGAAATGGACCATTGGCTCGCTTGCCTATTATACCCTGCTCTCTTTTTCATGGGCCTTTATTATTTACCACATAAGCCTTTCCATCTTTTGATGCCAATGGCCCATGATTGGGAAAAAAGCTACCTTTTTCCCGTTTCTGGCAATATAAATACGTTGCTGCTCCGCCATATCCACATACTTTCCGAGATTTGCCTTGAGTTCGGACAAAGAAACCAATATGGCCTGACCTCCTTTTTTATCTTTAAACAGTTATCATTGTAAAAAATTACATTAAGTTGTCCTTGGCAATTTTGGCTTGATTTTTTGTCTTCATTCGGCTACAAAAATATTTATGTTCAAAGTGAAAAGCACAAAATATTTTAAGAAATGGCTGGGCAAAATCCGGGATAAAAACACGCTGCAAAGGATATATGCCCGTCTTGATGCTGTGGGCAATGGCTCCTTTGGAGATTATAAACAAATTGGAAAGAATCTGTTTGAATTGCGTTTCTTTTTTGGCCCTGGATATCGGATTTACTACACCATCCAGAATAACGAAGTTGTTTTTCTTGTCGCCGGGGGAGACAAATCCAGCCAGGATAAAGACATTAAACGGGCAATAAAACTTTTGTCCAGATTGGAGGAATAAACCATGGATAAAGAAGCAAGAGAGCTTGGCCTCACAGAAGAGGATTTTGAAATTTCGGATTTTGATGTAGCC
>PDWJ01001323.1_pt1 | contig 31075 bp, 22 predicted proteins | sample 1430881 | NCBI WGS metagenome assembly PDWJ01 (sample SAMN01162460, study PRJNA174530) | Oral metagenome, whole genome shotgun sequencing project. | biome: Marine environment; feature: Marine mammal; material: Swab sample of the gingival sulcus; isolation source: swab sample of gingival sulcus...
GACAAGAAAAAAGCGACAGCATCAATAGCGATTCCGCATCTCCCGCTGTATTTCACGGTTGGTCTGCTTCTCCTTGAGCGCGGCACGCTTGTCATACTGTTTCTTGCCTCGGGCAAGACCCAGCTCGACCTTGGCCTTGCCATTTTCTTTAAAATAAATCTTCAAAGGGATAAGGGCAAGGCCTTTTTCCTTTAACTTTCCGATCAGTTTTTTTATCTCTCTCCTGTTAAGCAGCAGTTTCCGTACCCGGGTTGGCTCATTAGGATTATGGGTGGCAAAGGTATAGAGCGAGATATGGACATTATAAAGCATCACTTCCCCCCGGGCGTCGATATTGGCATACCCATCTTTTAAATTGGCCTTCCCCGCTCTGAGCGACTTCACTTCAGGGCCCGAAAGCACCATCCCTGCCTCAATTTTCTCGTCTATATGGTAGTCGTGAAAAGCCTTTTTATTTTGCGCAACTATTTTTATTCCCATCCCTACTCCATATATCACGACCCGAAGGGCTTATCACACCTTACTGTTATTGTCGCCGGTTACTGTCTGGTTATTTCTCTTCCGGATATTGGAAATTAGCTCGTTATCTTCTGGTAATTTCCGCTCCTGCCCATAATTCTGAAAACAAGTGTTTACCTTCTGAGACTGATAATACTGGCGCTTCATCTGATCAAGAGTTCTGAACTGCCAATTGCCGAAAAACTGTAGAGATCAACCTCTCTTTCAAAGTAACATGACAAAAGCACAAAAGCAGGCAAAACAAAACCATACGAGGACCCGGCAAGAAAGCGCAACCAGTAAAAGGATTGCAACTGCAAAAGAACATTTCTCGAAATTCGCCATTCTTTCAACAGATCTTCTCCATATTGTAGCTTTTCTTTTTTCGCTGTCAACTCAACATCTTTTTTCATTCCAATCGGATAATTATACAAAAATTTCCGCAGAATGAAATTTTTCTGATTTTTCTTTTCCGATATTCTTCTTGACTTTTTTTTTATTCTGATATTTAATTCTTTGTTTATTTTTTAGTAAATTGGGCGCATAGCTCAGTTGGTAGAGCCATCGGCTCATAACCGATCGGTCGTAGGTTCGAATCCTACTGCGCCCACCAACAGCAACCATAAAAAACCTTGGTATCTTGAAAGGACTATATACCCGGATAGCGGCGGTGAAAACAATATCCGCTGCAGAGCCTGACGCCTTTTCCGAACACTGCAACCCGGGAAAAGGCGCAAACCAAGAGAACAACAAAATACAACAAGAGCAAAAAGGTACATTCCAAAAGGAGTGTACCTTTTTTTCTTTTTCCATCTGCTGCAAGGAGTAGACAATTTTGCAAATTACCCTGGAGAAGATATGCGGCATTCTCGAAGAGCTGGCCCCTTCTGATCTTGCCGAAAAATGGGATAACACAGGTCTTCTTGTTGGCACCACGCAAACTTGCTGCACGGGGATATTGTTAGGCCTTGATGTCAGCCTTGCCCTTCTTGACGAAGCCCTTTCCAAAAACTGCAATACCATCATTGTTCACCATCCGGTCATTTTTCAGCCCCTGAAAAGGATAGATACAGGGACGGCAGAAGGCAGACTCCTGCAAAAAGCGCTTGCAAACGATATTGCCATTATCGCCTGCCATACAAATTTTGACAGCACGGTCAGCGGAGTGAGCGACTATCTGGCGGCACAGCTTGGACTGGTCAATCGCCTTCCTCTTCTGCCGGCAGCAAGAGAAGACGAAGCGGGAAATCCCGCGGGCCTCGGGAGCATAGGCCAATATCCTCAAGAACTTGACGGCCCCGACTTTTTGCGGCGACTTCTGAAAATACTCGGTCTTCCCGGAGTCCCTGTCGCCGGGCCTTTACCCAAAAAAGTTAAAACAGTGGCCCTTTGTGGCGGCAGTGGCTCCGATTTTGCCGCTCTTGCCCGGCAAAAGGGAGCGGATATCTATCTTACCGCAGAGATAAAACACCATATCGCCCTATGGGCAGCGGAAAACAATTTCTGCGTCATTGACGGAACTCATTATGCCACAGAAAAACCTGCTGTCGCTCTTTTGGCGCAATGGTTACGCGATCATATCGAATCACAAGGGTGGGTGCTGCCTGTTCTCGAAAGCCAGACAGAGCGCGCCCCCTTTGTTTTTATGACAACAGAACAATAAACCCAGGAAGCTGACAACTTCCTGTTACAAGATAAAAAGCAATAATCATATCAGGAGAAAAACTTTGAAAGAGTTACTTCAACAGCTTGTCGCTTTGCAAGGCATGGATTTGGAAATTGACATCATTGACAATGCGGTAAAAACAGAGCAGGAAGCTCTCGACAAAAGGACGGCAACCCTGGCCGCGAAAGAACAGGTCATCTCCGCTCTTGAAGAACAGTTGAAAGAGCAGCAAAAAGAGAACCGGACTCTGGAAGCGGAAGCGGCCGACAAGATGGAGCATGTCCGCAATCGCCAGGCAAAAATGATGCAGGTTCAGACCGGCCGTGATCAGCAAATCCTCCTCAAAGAGATCGAAGACGCCAAAAAAGCGGTAAAAGAGAACGAGGACAAAATCGTCGAGCTGATGGAATCAATCGAAGCGTTGACCAAGGATGTGTCAGAACAGAAGAATGTCTTGAAAGGCGAAAAGAAACTTCTCGCAGAAGAGACAGAACAGACACGAAAAAAGATTGAAACAATCAACAAAGGCCGTAAATCAAAGGACAAGGCAAGAAGTCAGCAAGCCAAAAAAATCAAACCCGCCTTACTGAAAAAATACGATACCCTTCGCCAGCGCCGCAATGGACTTGCGGTAGTCAACGTCGATGCCGGGGTCTGCCAGGGCTGCTTTATGGCTATTCCTCCCCAGCGCTATAATATGCTGCTCCGGGGAGATCAGCTCTTTGACTGTCCGACATGTCAGCGGATTATTTATTACAAACCAAACCTTGAAGATTAGCAGTAAAAAGACTACATTGTTGCCTGGAGTGGGTGCATGATCGCTCCGCAGATATAGTGGGGAGGAAAGTCCGAACTCCACAGGGCAGGATGGTTCGTAACGCGAACGCCGGGTGACCGGGGGAAAGTGCCACAGAAAACAAACCGCCTGATTTCAGGTAAGGGTGAAACGGCGAGGTAAGAGCTCACCGCTTTCATGGTGACATGAAAGGCAGGGTAAACCCCATCCGGAGCAAGACCAAATAGGGAGATGTTTGAGGGCTGCCCGCCCGAAATCTCCGGGTAGGTTGCTAGAGGTGTCAGGCAACTGGCATCCAAGTGAAATGATCATGGCCTTTTCAGGTACAGAATTCGGCTTATAACCCACTCCATTTTTTCATGACCACGCCTCAGTCACAAAGCGATATCATTTCTCCCGAGGAGATTGCCGTTATTATCCCAGCGGCAGGGTCAGGATCGCGGATGAAAGGTGATCAGCCCAAACAGTTCAGAAAACTTAACAAAACTCCTCTGCTCATCCATACCATTGCCCCCTTTCTCCTTGAAAAGAAGATAACGGAAGTAATCGTCGTCTGTCCACCTGATGGACTGGAAAAAACCAAACAGCTGTGTCGCGACGCGTTCCCAACTGAAACGCGGTTGAGATATGTTTGCGGCGGAAAAAGACGACAGGATTCTGTTTATAACGGGATCAAAAAAGCAAAGGCCCGGCTGCTGATGATACACGATGGTGCCAGGCCCCTGATAACGCGAAATATTATTTGCTGCTGCTGCCAGGCTCTCGCTGAAAAAAAGGCCTTTGTTACCGCTATTCCGGTGGTTGATACCATCAAACAGTTTCACAATGATATGGTGGAAGCAACGGTTGACCGCAGCTCTCTCTTTCGCGCCCAGACGCCCCAGGGTGGCCCCAAGATTCTGCTCGAACAGGCATACAGCAAGCTAAAAGATGAAGAGGTCACTGATGAAGCGTCTTTGCTCGAAAAAGCCGGGATTACTGTTTATCTCGTCCCAGGAGAAGAGAGGAATTTCAAGATTACCCGCGAGGAAGATCTCGCCCTCGCAGAGACTCTTCTTGCGAAACAGCAGAACGGAGGTGTGCGGCAAGATCGGTTTCAGCCCGCAGCTCCGCGCGTTGGTCATGGATTCGACGCCCATCGGCTGGTAACTAACCGCAAACTGGTTCTCGGTGGTGTTGACATTGCCTTCAGCAAGGGTCTTGACGGCCACAGTGATGCCGATGTCGTTGCCCACGCTCTCTGCGATGCGCTCCTCGGCGCGGTGGGTGCTGGAGACATTGGGAAATTTTATCCTGATACTGACCAGCAATTCAAGGATATCAGCTCTCTTCTTTTGCTCGCTGATGTCGCTGAAAAAATTGACAAAATGGGATTCAGACTGGAGAACGCAGATATTACCCTTGTTTGCCAGGCGCCAAAGATTGCTCCATATATCGAACAGATGAAACAAAATATCTGCAAGACCTGGCAACATCGCCACAACTGGCCGCAACCAGCAGCAATCAACATCAAAGCGACCACAGAAGAGAAGATGGGATACACCGGCCGGGGAGAAGGAATCAGCTGCCATGCTGTTGTCCTGCTGACCCCCTGTCACAACACTGAGCCTTAAGAAAAAAATAATCCAATGACAACAATCAACAGAGAGCGCCTGGCTGATATTTTCACCGAACTCTGTGAAATAGAAAGCCCGTCGCAGCAGGAAGGGAAAATCAGCGCACGGCTAAAGCAGATCTTTTCCGATCTTGGCGCAACAGAGATCTATGAAGATGATTCAGCCGATGCAACCAACTCGGAATGCGGAAACCTGATCATCCGGTTTCCCGGCCAGGGAACCAGGAAAGATCAGGAAGGTTTTTTCCTCTCCTGCCATATGGATACCGTCCAGCCCGCAACCGGCATAAAAGTTGTGCGAACCGGAGATATCTTCACCAGCAAGGGAGACACCATCCTTGGCGGTGATGACAAATCGGGGATTGCGGCGATAATTGAAATGTTCAAACTGTTGCGGGAAAATAAGGCTTCTTATCCGCCGATCGAGATTGTTCTCACCGTATGCGAGGAACTTGGCCTGGTCGGCTCCCATAATCTCAACCCCGAAAATATCACCACGCCGTATGGCTACGCTCTCGATTCAACAGGTATCGACCTTGTTGTGGTTGCAGCTCCGGCAACCAATAAATTTGAGATTACCGTCACCGGCAAGGCCGCCCACGCAGGCCTTTCGCCTGAGACCGAGGTCTCGGCGCTACAGCTTACCGCCCAGGCTCTCAGCCAGTTAAAGGTTGGCCGTCTCGACGAGGACACCACAAGGAATTTTGGGGAGATCAACGGAGGAGTTGCCTTTAATATCATCCCGGAAACAGTCACTCTAAAGGGTGAAGTTCGCAGTCACGATGAAAAACAACTGACAAAATATGTCGAAGAGATTCATCAGGCCTTCAATGCGGCAATTGCAGGCTGGCGTCCCGATGAGCACACCCGGGAAGTTAAACCACAATATGTCTTTACCCAGACTGGTGGTTACCCGGCACTAAGACTTGAGCAAGACAGCGAGGTTATTACGAGAATTACGCGCGCCGCACAAGCAATATCAAAAAAACTCGACTATATCAGGGCCGGTGGCGGCAGCGACGCCAATGTTTTTTTTGGCAATGGTTTACCGACAGCAATTATCGCCACCGGAATGAACAAGGTACACACCACCGACGAAGATATCGATTTAAATGATCTTGTCAGTCTTACAGAACTTCTCTACAGCCTGGCAACAGTTGATTAACAAAAAGGGCCTTTTCCATGCAGCGTTCTATAACCATCCCGTACAGCGACAAACCACGCCATGAATGCGGAATATGCGGTATATTCAATCATCCAGACGCTTCCAAGCTCACCTATTTTGGTCTTTACGCCCTGCAGCACCGTGGACAGGAAAGTGCCGGAATTGTCAGTTCAAATGGCACGACTGTCTCTATCCACAAGGCGATGGGGCTGGTACCCGAAGTTTTTTCAGAAGAGATACTGCAAAGCCTGACCGGCTCTCTCGCCATTGGCCATGTCCGCTATTCAACAACCGGTGCGTCCAATGCCACCAATACCCAGCCACTTTTGGCCCGCCATAAGAACCAGACCATCTCTGTAGCACACAATGGCAATCTGGTAAACGCGACCGCGCTGCGATCAGAACTCGAGGATCAGGGGTCGATTTTTCAGACAACAATGGACAGTGAAGTTGTCCTTCACCTGATGGCCCATTCAGCTTCGCAGGGGCTCAATACCGCGTTACGGCAGACATTCTCCTCGATCAAGGGAGCCTTTTCCATGCTGCTTATGACAGAAGACAGGATGGTCGCGATACGGGATCCGGATGGTTTTCGTCCTCTGTGTCTGGGCAGGCTCTCCTGTAAAAAAGAAGGAAGCTGGATTGTTGCCTCTGAAACTTGCGCCCTTGATCTGGTCGAGGCAGAATATATCCGCGATATCGAACCCGGTGAGATACTGATTATTGACAAGGATGGCCTGCGCTCTCTTTTTCCATGGCCAAAACAGACCCCTCATCACTGTATTTTTGAACACGTCTATTTTGCCAGACCGGATTCAGAAGTATTTGGGATCAATGTTTATCACGCCCGCAAGGAAATGGGAAAGATTCTCGCCCGTCAGGCACCGATAGAGGCAGATCTTGTCATGCCCTTTCCCGATTCCGGAAACTACGCGGCTCTCGGCTATGCGCAGGAATCGGGTATTCCTCTGGAATTTGGCGTTATCCGTAATCATTATGTTGGCCGAACCTTTATCCAGCCAACCCAGTCGATGCGTGATTTTAACGTTCGAGTCAAACTTAATCCGGTTCGCTCTTTTCTTCAGGATAAACGCATTATTATTGTCGAAGACTCGATTATCAGGGGGACTACCGGCAAGAGCAGGGTCGCAGCTCTTCGACGGACTGGAGCAAAAGAGGTACATATGGTGGTAAGCTGCCCGCCAACCCGGCACGCCTGTTATTATGGGATTGACTTTCCTTCTGTGGATCAACTGGTAGCAGGCGACAAAAAAGTGGATGAAATCCGTGATTACCTGGGCCTTGATTCACTGCACTATCTCAGTCTTGACGGTCTGGTGCAGGCCACAGGAATGAGCAGGGAAAAATTCTGCCTTGCCTGTTTTAACGGGGTCTATCCGGTACAGCCCGATCTCAATTTTCACAAGGATGCCCTGGCTCTCCAGAACCATTAACAGGTATGGTATCGACCATGTTACACCAGGACCTGGACAGGCACTACCGAAAAATTCAACGTTTCCGGGGGTCGTTTCCGGTTTCAAACATCTCAAACAGATCGTAAAACAGTTTACTGATCGTACTGAAACTTGTCGCAGATCCCGAACTGGCATAGGCTTTGGTCAACTCCATTGCCTTGGCAAAACTCTCCTGCGACTCGATATTATCCGGTTGTTTCACCGCCGCAACCAGACGTTTTCCGATATTATCGACCATGTTAATTTTCCTGCTTATCTTTTTTTCGTAACGCCGCGACCGGAGGACTAAGCTTATCAAGAAACCTGTTCAGCTTCTTCTCGGCCTTACGGACTATACTGGTCACCTTAACATCATCAATCGCGCCAACAACAGTACCACAAGACACACACTGTATAAGACAAAAACTCTGACCAGTTTTATTGACCACAGGTACCGCCTCAAATGCACTGTGCTCACAGGAAGGGCATTTTGATCTCGCCATCAACATCCTCATAGATTTATTTTTTGACATCCCGTTGATTTCTCTTAAGAAATTCAAAAAGGGACTCTTTTTTTCCAGATAAAGCCACAGAGTTTTCCCCATGGAGCATTCGCATTATTCAAAAAGATATTGTACCCTGTAATCAAATTTTACCCTAGAATAATTTTTACACAGGAAAACCAGTGAATTATACAACTATTGCTTTTCAGGGAATGCCGGGAGCATATTCCGATCTTGCCTGCCGAACGGCACACCCAAATCTCAACACCATTGCCTGCAAATCCTTTGAAGCCACTTTCCGGGCGGTAAGAGAAAAAAACGCAGATCTGGCAATGATCCCTGTTGACAATACCATAGCCGGAAGAGTTACCGACGTTCACAGCCTGCTGCCCGAGAGCGGCCTCCATATCGTTGGCGAACACTTTCAGGCAATCAGTCATTGTCTGGTCGCCCTGCCCGAGGCAAAGCTGAATGAACTGACCGATATTCACAGCCATATCCATGCCTTGCCGCAGTGCCGCGAATATATTCAGAGCCACAGTCTCAAGGCCCATATCGCAGCTGACACTGCCAGCGCTGCCGCCAAACTGAAAAAATGGGGTGACCCGACCCAGGCAGCTATCGCCTCGGAACTTGCCGCCCAGATTTACGACCTGCAAATCATTGAGCGCAATATCCAGGATAGCGAATTAAATACCACCCGCTTTCTTATCCTCGGCAGAGATCATTTTGTGCCAATGTATGAACCGGAGACAAAATATATCACCACTTTTCTCTTTGAAATTCGCAATATTCCGGCAGCTCTCTATAAAGCCCTCGGCGGCTTTGCCACAAATAACGTCCAGATGGTAAAACTGGAAAGCTATGTTGACAAACATTTCAACGTTGCCAGCTTCTACGTCGATGTCGAAGGACATATTGAGGGCGGTCCCCTCCGTCAGGCATTTGAGGAACTACAATTTTTTGCAAAAAAACTGTCTATATTAGGGACATATCCAGCTCATCCCTTTCGATCTTCAGCCAATGGTAAAGACTAGCCTGCCCTTTCCGGTAAAAACAACAAAACCCGCCTCTGAAAAGAATCAGAGAGCGGGTTTTGTCAACTTTTAAAAAAGTTCAAAAAATACCGGGACTAGTTTCGGTTGCCACCAAAGATCCGCAACAACATCAAAAAGAGATTGATAAAATCAAGATAAAGGGTCAAAGCTCCCATGATTGAACCTTTACGAATTGCCGCCTCACCCGATTGCATAATTCCCTGCTCTCCAATCCGCTTGATCTTTTGCACGTCATAGGCGGTAAGGCCGAGAAAAACAATAACCCCAATATAGGAAACAGCCCAGTAAATCGCAGGACTACGCAGGAAAATATTAACCACAGACGCGATAATTATTCCAATCAGGCCCATAAACATAAAGGAACCCAGTCCGGAGAGATCGCGCTTTGTTACCAGCCCGTACAAGGCCATCGCGCCAAACATTCCGGCAGTAATAAAGAAGGTCGCAGCAATAGTTGCCTGGGTATAGGCCAGGAAAATGACCGAAAAAGTTACGCCGTTCAAGGCGGAATAGCCGATAAATGAACCGGTCACGGTAGCAGGTGACATCTTGTTTACCCGAAAGGAAAGATACATAACGAGCCCAAGCTCTGCAAAGACAAGAAGCATCAGGATGGTATGATTCATCATATATACCAGGCCGCTCTGGGTCGTGAGCCAGGCGACAAGGCCGGTAATACCGAGGCCGACAGCCATCCAGTTAAACGCCTTGGCAAGAAAGACACTGGAAGCCTGCCGTTGCACTGCTTCAGGAACGGCGACATAAGACTGCTGTTGGACATTTTCAAACATATTTATTCTCCTTTGATTAAAAAACCCAAGATATTTTTGTTATCACAACTGCAACTATAATCACGGAAGAAGATTACAGCAACTTCTGCCAGATCATTTTATCACAAAACGGGCTTTTCTTCAGTGATAAGAGCTGCGGCGCAAATCTCAAAGCGCTGTACAATTTTCCCCAAACTCCCCCCGTAACCTAAACCCTAACCGTCTGTCCATGCAGGGGAACAAAAGTATCAAAGCCGTTTTCCTGTAAATATTCGGAAAACGAGAGACTCTGGTTCTCCTCACCATGAACAACTGCAATCTTTTTCACATCAAGATTTGACTCCTGAAGTACCCGCATCAAATCATTACGGTCACCATGAGCACTAAACCCTCCAAGCTTTACAACATGAGCTTTCAGGGGATACTCCTTGTTATAGAAACGAACCATTGGCGGCTCTCCCTTACGGCCGTTTGCAGCGAACTCCTCGCCTTTTTCCTGCAGCAGACGACCAAAGGTATTTTTCCCCATATAGCCAACGATCAATACAGTATTGCGGCTATCATGAATCTTATGACGCAGATGATGTAAGACCCTTCCTCCTTCACACATCCCGGAGCCGGCCAGGACGATATGGCTGCGGGTATCACGGTTCAATGCCATCGATTCCTCTACGGTCTGGACAAATTTCAACTGTGGAAAATCAAAAGGATTAAGCCCTTTTTCCAGAAACGCATCATGGGTCTCTTCATCATAGGATTCAGGATGCTCTCCAAACACCTTGGTTATCTTGGTGGCAAGCGGGCTATCCACCCAAACAGACATCGGCGGAATAGCTTTTTCCAAAAACAGCTCGTGCAGATAATAGAGCAGCTCCTGAGTTCGCCCATAGGAAAAGGCAGGGATAATAATAGATCCGCCCCGATCCCAGGTTTCTTCAATAACTTTTTTCAGATTTGGTTTCATATCATCGACGGGTTCGTGAAAACGATCGCCATAGGTACTCTCCATAATCATCAGATCAATATGGCGGTGTTCTTCGGCAAATTTCATGTTTGGATCACGAATAATAGGCTTGTTAAAACGGCCAACATCACCTGAAAACAACACCGTCTTGACCATATCCCCACGCCGTAGCTGAATAACAACCATAGCCGAACCGAGAATATGTCCTGCCGGATAAAAAGTACACTCGATATCCTTGCCAATGGTAACGGGAGAAAAAAATGGCAATCCCGTGAAATATTGCAGAGAATTTTCCGCATCTTCTACGCTGTAGAGAGGATGGATAATCTCCAGCTGCTGCTCACGCAAAAGCTTCAACACTTCCCCGTCACGGACATCGTAATCGTTGGACTTCAGCATGCTCCGGATCTCCGCGACCTGGGTCTTGCTGAGCTTTCCCTTCCCACCGCTTTTCAGCTTGCCAAGAAAATATTTTGCGGTCTTATAGTTCAGATACGAGGCATCACCTTCCTGAATCTTTGCAGAGTCAAGCAGCAGATACGCACAGGCATCTGCCGTTGCACGGGTCGTATAAATTCGTCCGCCAAAGCTGCCATCAGCAGTCAGCAGGGGGATACGTCCCGAGTGATCGATATGGGCATGCGACAGCACCATATTGGTAACCACACCGGGATCAAAGGGCAGTACCCGGTTTTTGGCATCCGCTTCCTTACGCCTTCCCTGAAACATGCCAAAATCGAGCAGTATATGGTCATCACCGTTGGTAATACAATGACAGGAACCGGTCACTTCCCGTGTTGCCCCATAAAATGTTACATGCATAACTCTCTCCTTTGCTGAGATATTATTTTTTTAAATATCAATTTTTAAGGGTTATTCTTCGGACTTACTGGCCTTGTTTTCTGCCGGAAGTTAGCTTTATAGTCGACAACCATACCATATTGCCAGCTACCCAGATACCGGCTCACGGGTTGTCGCTGTTTTTCTCAACCAGAGCCTGGTCGTAAATTACCCCTTCTCACCAGAAGTCTCAAGCAAACAAAAAACTTGACTGACTCTAACGGGATACTCATGATAGATGATTATAGAAACAGACAACAACCTCTCCTCTTTTGATCATACAGGAAAAAACATGCAAAAGACAAAGATCGTTGCAACACTTGGCCCAAGTACTGACAGCGTTGAAAAAGTTTATAAACTCATCATGGCAGGCCTTGATGTTGCCAGAATTAACCTTTCTCATGGCAACCGTGCCAATCATCAACGGGCAATAGACATTGTCAAGAGAGCCAGGGAAAAAGCAGGAAAACCAACTGCCATTCTCCTCGATAACCGCGGCCCTGAAATCCGGATAGGCGAACTGGCTGAACCACTCCATCTTACCGCGGGACAACGCTTCATTATCACTACGGATGAGACGAGCCGCGGAGCAAACCGGGTAACCACCACATATCCCCACATCACCAGAGATGTTGACAAAGGGCAGAAGATTCTGCTTGATGACGGCAAGATTATCCTTGTCGCCGAAAAGGTAACAGCCAGTGATATTATCTGTACTGTACAAAACGCAGGTATTCTCACCAGCAGAAAGCGTGTTGCGCTACCGGAATCGATCGTCAAGCTGCCAGCTCTCTCCGAAGCGGACATTGCTGATATCAGTTTTGGTGTCGAACAGGATGTAGATTTTATTGCCGCCTCTTTTATCCGTAAAGTAGAGGATGTCTGGGAGATACGAAATATTATTGAGCAGCACGGCGGCAACATCGCCATCATCTCTAAAATTGAGAATCAGCAGGGAGTGGACAATGTCGAGGCAATTCTTGAAGCTTCTGACGGAATAATGGTCGCTCGCGGCGATCTCGGTGTTGAGCTGCCGGCAGAAAAAGTTCCCATCATCCAGAAAAAGATTATTCGCATGGCCAACAGTGTCGGGAAACCGGTAATAACCGCGACCCAGATGCTTGAATCAATGATTACCAACCCGACACCGACAAGAGCAGAGGCCAGTGATGTCACCAACGCCATCTTTGACGGTACTGATGCGGTAATGCTGTCGGCAGAAACTGCCATTGGCCAGTATCCGGTAGAAGCGGTACAGTTTTTACGTCGCTGCGCTGTCAGCGCCGAAGCCGCTCTTGACTACGAAACCCTGCTTGTTCATGGCCTGCGCCATAGCCAGAAAACCATAACCGACTCGATCTCCTATGCCTGCTGTGCCATTGCCAGAAATCTTCAGGCTTCCGCCATTATCACCAGCACCTCTTCCGGTTCTACCGCGCGAATGGTAAGCCGCCACCATCCCTCAACGCCGATTGTCGCTGTCAGCACCAATGAAGACAGTATCCGCAAGCTGCAACTGGTTCGTGGAGTCACAACGGTGCGGAGCCGCAGGGCTTCTACCATGGATGAACAACTTGATATCAGTGTTAAAAGCGTAAAGCGTGCGGGACTAATCCGCAACGGAGATCTGGTCGTTATCACCGCTGGAATGCCGCTGGGAGAAAGAGGGACAACCAATCTTATCAAGGTAAAAGTCGTTGCCGATATATGCTTTCGGGGGCAAGGGGCCAGTTCTGGCAAAGGTGAAGGGACAGTTCAGATTATTACCAAATCCACCGACCTGAAAAAACTGGCGAAAGACGCTATTGTTGTGCTGCAACAAAGTGATGATACCATCCTAAAAGAACTTGCCAGCACGAATGGAATAATCATTGAAAAGGCACAGATCTCGGCACACACCACCGCAGTCGCTCGTGAAAGAAAGATCCCTGTCGTCTATAATGTTCCGGGTATTACCAAAACGCTGGAAAACGGCCAGATCATTACTATTAACGGCAGTTCCGGCCAAATATGCTACGGCAGATCTTTTCAATAATGAAAAAGGAACGTACCATTGTTATCGGCGGAGGTGCCGCAGGTCTTGTTGGCGCAGGATGTGCCGCCAAACGGGGAGCTCAGGTTCTGCTGCTGGAAAAAATGACCCAGCCTGGCCGCAAGATAGGTATCAGCGGCAAGGGCCGGTGCAATATTACCAACGATACAGAATTAACCAGTTTTCTTGACCATTTTGGCCGGAACGGGAAATTCCTTCGCCAATGTTTTCAGCAATTTTTCTCTTCAGAGCTGCTTCAGTTACTCGAAGACAACGGTGTCCAAACCACACTGGAACGGGGAGGGCGTTACTTTCCCGCCAGTGGCAAGGCGATGGATGTGGTGCGATGTCTGCGCCGCTGGGCGGAAACAAACGGCGTGCGGATTCAATGCAACAGCGCGGTCAAAAAGATTATGACCAAAAACGGCTCGGTAGCTGCAGTTATCTGCAATAATCAGCATCTGCCATGCGCCAATATTATTGTCGCAACCGGTGGCAAATCCTACCCCCGAACCGGCTCGACAGGAGATGGTTACCGGCTGCTTGAGGAAGTAGGGCACACTATCACCACGCTTCGACCATCGCTTGTGCCGCTGCGCAGCAACAGCACCGATCTGAAAAGACTGGATGGGCTGAATCTACGAAACGTCTCTGTGCGGCTCTTTATCAATGGGAAAAAGAAAGCAAAACAATTTGGTGAAGTCTTTTTTCTCGACAACAGAATAACCGGGCCGACTATCCTTACTCTCAGCGGGACCATTGCTCGAGCACTTGACAGAGGGCAGAAGGTAGCATTACTGCTTGATCTCAAACCAGCGCTTGATGCCAAAAAACTTGATATTCGCCTGCAACGTGATCTGGAAAAACGGCAGAAAGAACCGATAAATTCAATTCTCCGCGGGCTGATACCGGCAAAGCTGATCCCCTTATGTCTTAAGAGCTGTAGTCTTGAAGCAGATTGCCTTACCGTTTTGGCAAAAGACCGGCAGCGCCTCTGCGACTGGCTGAAAAACGTTCCTTTCACCATCACTGGCTATGGGAGCTGGAATGAAGCTATTGTCACCGCAGGTGGCCTCTCTCTCAAAGAGGTTAATCCGCTTACCATGGAATCACGATTGATTAACGGACTGTATATAGCGGGAGAACTTCTTGATATTGATGGTGATACCGGTGGGTTCAACCTCCAGGCCGCCTTTTCGACCGGATGGCTGGCGGGAAACTCTGTCCGCTTGCCCAGAAGATAACCTCTTCATTCTGCAGGGGTTGAAGACGGATCAACAGCTCAAGTTATTCGCTTCTGATCAGATCGAGATATTCCTTCTCTGTCACCACCTCGACTCCTAACTGTTCTGCCCTGGCAAGTTTTGCCGCACCGACTTTCTCACCACAGACAAGGAGATCCGTTTTACCGGTAACCGAGGTCGCGATCTTTGCTCCCAGCTCTCTGGCCTGCTTCTGCATCTCTTGACGCTTGCCGGTACGCATGACACCGGTAAAAACCACGATTTTCCCGGAAATGGCGGAAACGCTCTCCTGCTGTCTGCCGGCAACAGAAGTTCGGTCGAGAACAAAGCCCAATTCGAGAAGATGAAAAAAATCCTTGCGGATCAAGGCAAGACCATGGAGAATTTCCTTGCCAATCTTTTCAGAAAAACCTTTAATCTCTTCCAGCTCGGCAAGGGTAAGATCAAAAATTTTCTCTAACGGACAGGCGGCAAGCAACTTCTCGCAATTACCCATTCCCATTCGCGGGATGCCAAAAGCGGCGAGGAAACGCCAGTCACTGGTCGACTCCCTCAGACTGCGCTGCAGCTGGGCTATCATGTTCTCCGCCTGTTTTGGCCCAAAACCAAAACGCTGGAAATCGTCTTCTGATAATGCGTAAATCTCTCTGACCGAAGTAATCCCGGCACGATATAATTTCTCGAGCGAGGAAGGGCCAAAACCGTCAATATTGCCAAGAGTCTTGAAAAAATGCTCCATGCTGTTTATCCGCTGGGCTGGACAGTTGCTGCTGTTTGGACACTGCAGCCAGTCGTCCTCCCAGACAAGTGCCTGCCCACAGCTTGGACAGGACGACGGGATATCGACGCTCCCCGGCTCCAGCACCTCTTCAATTTTCGGGATGACCTCACCGCTGCGAGAAAGCCTGATCAGAGTTCCGGTACCAATCTTCAGATCCCGCACCATGGCATAATGATGGGCGGTAGCTCGACGAATCAATGCCCCCCGTAACCGAATCGGACTGAATTCAGCCACCGGATTCACCCTTCCGGAGCGTGAGGTCTGGGGAAGAACCGCTTCCACCCGAACTTCCGCTGTTTCACTATTCTGCTTATAGGCAATCTGCCAGCGGTTGTGATGGCGGGTTGCCCCCATTTTTTCTTTCAATTCCTCATCAATAATCTCCAGCACAACACCATCAATATCATAATCGAGTCTGTGCCATATCGACGCGATTACCGTTTGGAAATTTTCGGCGAGCTGTTGCCATGTTCCCTGCCAGTCTGGAAGTAACACAAACGGGAAAAAAACAGCCTTTCCGCTAGTAATGGTTTCTTCAACCAGCGGATCAAGCTGTTTTTCCTTGATAAGAGCGGCCTGAACGTTGCGGGAATTTTCAAAATCTGTCGCCAGTTTCTCACTAAACCAGCTTTTGCTGACCACAATTTCTCCTGCTCCAAGGCCACGGACACCATTTTCAGCTACCTGTAGCCCGCGATCAAAAGCGCGGGTAATATCGGTTCCCCTGTGACCATCACCACGGGTATAAAGCATACGGCCATCATCGTAGGCGGCATAGCCGTCAAGCTTTGGGGTAACCCTGAAAAGAAGAGAGGAAAACTCTTTGCCATGCTCCTGTGCCGCCTTGTCAATACGGGCTGCCCAACGCTGAACAGTTTCAAAGTCATAGGCTTTGTCAGTGGAAAGCATCCTGACCGGCAACGCTACCGTCTTCGTCGCCACTTCCGGCTCGACACTGTGCAAAAAGGGATGTCCGGGAGAGCGCCGCCGCAGTTCATCACAATAGAGAAAGTCGTAGTCAGCATCTGAAATCAGAGGTTCACCGCTCCGATAAAAAAGGTTGGTCAGCTTGAGGAATTCAAGTAGCTCACTCTCGGTAAGATTTCTGGCTTTCCTCTGCTGACGGGCAATCGCGAGCAGAGCATCGACAGAGAGTTGTCCATGAAAAGCATCAAATATTTTCTGTTGTTCAACACTGAGTGTTATTTTCATACCTTCTCTTTACTCATTTCTAGGGGTTTACTGGCTTTGTCCGGGATAACTATACAGTTTTTTGATGATTGTTCAAAAACGAAGCTAATCTGATTGCTGTTCTCGCAGCAAAAAAGCAGACAACAAGACCGCGCTAACATAGCAATACCTCTTTTCTGTTGACACTCTCTCTGAACCCTGGTATTACAATGGCGTTTTTACAAAACGGCGGTTTTCAACGCACGATAAATTTTGTCTGTGGGGCTATAGCTCAGCTGGGAGAGCGCTTGACTGGCAGTCAAGAGGTCACCGGTTCGATCCCGGTTAGCTCCACCATACATAAAAATTAATACGGCCCTGCCAGAAAGCGAAAACGATTTTCTTTTTATTCTTTCCTCTTGTGCCAGCAGCCACTTATCCTTTTCGTTTTTTTTCCAGTTCTTCCCAGCGATTATAAAGTCGCTCCACTTCTTTTTTTGCCTCCTCCATCTGCTGCCAGCAATTATCAAGACGTGAAGAATCTGTCGCGACTTCCGGTACGGCCATCTCGGATTCGAGTTTTTCGACCAGCTGTTCCGATGCGACTATTTTTTCTTCAAGCTGATCGTATTCCCGCTGATCAAGATAGGAAAATCTGCCTTTCTGTTCTGGCCTGACTGCCGGTTTTGCCGGGGGCTTTCTCTCTTTTGTTTTTTCCTGTTCTTTCCGATGCTGTATGTTATGGAGCCACTGCTGATAATCGGCATAAAAACGCACGCCACCCTTGCCGTCAAAACCAAGAATCCGATGACATACCCTGTCAAGCAGAAAACGATCATGGCTTACCAGAACCAGAGCACCGGGAAAATCAAGCAGGCTCGATTCCAACACATCCAATGAGGCAATGTCAAGATCGTTGGTCGGCTCATCAAGTAACAGGATATCGGCCGGCTGCCGCATCAGATCAGCGATCAGAATTCGCGCCTGCTCTCCCCCGGAAAGTTGTCCTACCGGTGTATCGAGCTGTTCGGGACGAAATAAAAACTTCTTTGCCCAGCTCACAACATGCAAGGAACGATTTCGATAGACAACAGAATCTCCTTCCGGAGCCAATGCCCGGCGCAGCGATACTACAGGATCAAGACTCTCTCTTCTCTGATCAAAATGGACGATCTGGATCTTGTCAGCAGTACGGATTGTCCCCGTATCGGCAGTGATTTCTCCACCTTCTTCCCCACCAGCAAGAATTTTCATCAACGTCGATTTCCCGCAGCCATTCCGACCAACCAGTCCAAGCCGGTCTCCGGGAGAAAGGACCAGATTCAGTTCAGAGAAAAGCCGGTGCCCTTTCCACTGCTTGCTTCCTGCTGTCATTTCCAGAAGTTTTCTCGTCTTACGGCCAGTAGCAGAGAAATCAATCTCCACATCAGAAAGGGCGCGGTTTCTCGCCTGAACTTCTGCCAAATCATCCTGCAGTTTATACGCTTCATCAATGCGGTATTTCGCCTTGGTAGATCTTGCTTTCGGTCCACGCCGCAACCATTCGATTTCCCGCCGTGCCTTATTTGCCAGACGACTTTCCTCCTGCTGCTGCTGGGCAAGAAAAAGCTCCCGCTTTTCGAGAAAGGTCGAATAATTTCCATCCACCTGCAGAATTCCTTCGGGATATACCGGTGAGATTTCCATTATACGGGTTGTACAGTTTTCAAGAAAACGGCGATCATGACTCACCACCAGCCAGGCAGAAGAACGATCGATTCCGGCGAGAATCTTCTCAAGCCAGAGGATTCCCTCTATATCAAGATGATTTGTCGGTTCATCCATTACCAGCACTTCTGGATAGCCGAGCAATGCCCTGCAGATAGCCAGACGTTTCCGCCAACCGCCAGAAAGGGTCTCAACTTTGACATCTGGATCTGCGAACTCGGCACGACTGAGCAGCGAGTTGATGGCTCTATATTTCTGCGCCTCCTCCAAATCCGAACCGGCAAGGGAAGCGTAGAGATTTTCGGCAAGTGTCGCCTTGTCATCAAAAAAATCCTTTTGGGCCAGATAACTGATACGACAAAACTTTGCCCGATAGATCTCCCCTGAATCGGCCTCTTCCAGCTGACAAAGGATCTTTAGCAGGGTCGATTTTCCGGAACCATTTGGTCCGATAATCCCGATACGATCACCACTGTGAACGGAAAAGGAGAGGGTATCAAACAAGAGCTGAGCGCCAAAAGACTTGTTAAGATCAGTACAGGTTAAAAGGGTGGTCATAGCGGTATGCTTGTGTTATCAAAACAGGAAAAGCTCCAAAACAGATTACCGCATACATAATCATGGGTTTTTTTCAAAAATCAAGAGTCGCACCGCAACTTCTCCTGAATTTCGACAAAAACAAAAAGTCTGGACCGGGTGAAGATATTTGCGAAAATGATCATGTATCCTGGTTTCTCTATTGTTGAATGCCCTGCCTTATGTTATATAAGAACTCATTTGATATATCTGCCTGTTTCCAATAATTACATACTTTATTTCAGAATCTCTTCCTTCACAACCTGACTCTATGGATAAGCTCGACGAAAAACTTCATATCATTATCAGTGGTGAGCGTGGTAAAGTCATTCGTATCCCCTGCAGTAAAAAGAAACTACAACTCTGGGGGATTATTATCAGTTTTCTGCTTCTTGCCGTCAGTACAGTTTTTGTTGGAACCATCTTTTTCACGCTCGACGGAGATAATCACCTAACACGTGCCCTGCGAAAACTCACTGACAATCAGTACTTCCAGAAAGGACCTGATTCAAACACACAACACACAATCAGTAAACTCGAAAAAGAGATTTCTCTTCTGAAAGACAAGAACAGAGAACAACTGGAACAGTTTAACCTGGAAAAGGAAATGCTCCTTGGCGAAACGATGGAAGAGCTCTCCACCCGAAGCGAAATGCTGGAAAAGCTCTTTCAGTCCATAGGAATTATTGTTCCGACAAAAACAAAAATCTTGCTGAAAGAGGGCGAAAACAGTGGCGGTCCCTTTCACGAAATTTCGCCAATTGAACGCCAGAAAGATGAATTGATTGACCGAATAAATTTATACCTCGACAAGGCCAATGCCATTCCGTTGGGACGGCCTTCCTCCGGACAAATCAGTTCCCCTTACGGAAGACGTCGTGATCCCCTGAACGGTAGAGCCTGCTTTCATAAAGGAATCGATTTCCGGGGCCAGCGTGGTGAAAAAATCTACGCTACCGCCAGTGGAGTTGTTACCCGTGCAGGAAGATTTGGCGGTTATGGCAAATATGTCGAGCTTCAACACCAGGATGGATATGAAACTGCTTATGCCCATCTGCACAAAATTCTGGTAAAACGGGGCCAAAAAGTAGAGCGTGGCGATATCATTGGTCTTGTTGGCAATACAGGTCGCTCAACCGGCCCTCATCTCCATTATGAGATACGGCGAAACAAAAAAAACATCAACCCCAAAAAATTCGTCAATGTTGCTTCGAATCTGAAAAATAATCGTTAGTTATGGTTCTCTTCAGCAATAAATCTGATGACGATCCTCGTCAGTTGGCCCAGGAAGTAAAAAAAATGGAGAATGAAGCTATTTCCTCGATAGTAGATAAGGCCATGACAATAACAGGGGAGATCCACTTTCAGGGGAAAGCCCGGATAGACGGCGTAATCGAAGGTAACATTGATGGAGAACATCTTGTTCTCAGTGAGGAGGGGGTAATCAAAGGAAACGTCAAGGTCGTCTCCTTTAACTGTTACGGCTCTATCACCGGTGATATCAAGGCTGATATTGTCACTGCGCGGAAAAAAAGCAAGATCTCCGGCTCGCTCAACACCAAATCGCTTGCGGTAGAACCAGGGGCTTGTATTCAGGGAGAGATAGCGGCCTCGCTTCCCCAGCAAAAAGAAGAAAAACTTCTCCCTGACTCTGCAAAGACTCCCGCCAAGATCAAAAAGTAACGGTAACAGGCTGCTCAGCGGTAATATCGTGTTTCTTCAGCCAATTCTGTAACCAGGCAAAAAGAGCTTGTTTATTGGCAGTAAAACCTCTCATTGTTTCCGTCTCGTTGACAGATATCTGCGTTTTTTTACCAGCTTCAAATCAAAACACAATAACTCTTCCGGCCAAACCGACAATGTCAACTTTCGTGGCCAACACTTTTTAGGACCTGACCCAGCTCAACCAGAGCATCTTGAACAAAGAGGTGCAGCTGATTCAGTTTATCCTCATTTGCCTTTCGACAGGACATGGTGAAAAAGATGGCACCATTTTTTGTGACATACCTTACAGCAAAACCATCATCAACAACCGGGCCATATCCTGCCAGAGCAAGACCAACCGGATCTGAAGTGCTGGTAGAGAATGTATCGTGACACATCCCGGTCCACACCGGATCGGTAAAAATCTCAGGCAATTTTTCAATCCCCAGCTCCTGTCCATGGCGTCGATACATTTGCAAAAGTCCCATAAGATGACGTTGCACACCATGTCCATTCTTGGCTTCGACAAGACGGGAAACATGAATTTCAGCGGCCTTGACAAGCAAATCTGCCCTGGTTTGATCATCACTGTTCGGATCTGCCATGGCCCGAACAAAAGCGACAGATTCCGGAGTAACCGTTCTGGTCGCCTCGGTTCTTCCATGCAAATATCTTCTGGTCATCACCGGCTCGTAAACATTATAACATCTGCCAAACAGACGGTGCTGGGCCCGCTGCATGGCCAACTGCACATAGGCATCAGGGCTGACCCTGAGATTTTTGATAACACTTTTGCCAAACTGCTTGAACTCAAGCACCTTGACTGTGGTGTCTGCAACGAGATGAAGGAATGCCGCCGTAGCCTGTTGCAGAAAACCCTCAATCTCTGCTGTGGTATCAATATCAAGTAACGTAAAAATTTGCGGCGAATCGCCTTGATCCTGCCAGATATGATCAAAACTGCTCTCTGTAATCACCCTGAACATCTTGCCGATCACAGAGCCATCCAAACCGCTATGTTCAGCGCAGACCCCATATTTTCCATTGGGACAGACAATAAGCTGCAAGGATTTGTCAAACCACCGGTTTTTGCCGTCACCATGCATCATAACCCTCGCTGTCTCTGTCAGATTCTGCGGCCTGGAATCATCAAGACAGACGACAAAAAGCGCTGTTTCAATGGTACTGATCGTCTTTTCGTTTTGCGAACCGATCTCCAGCAGACGTTGTCTGGCCAGAGCCCAGCAATCGCGATCCATGGTGGTAAGAATCCCAATCCGCCCTCCTTCGTCCCTCAGATCAACTGCCCTGATAAGGGCCCGCAAGGCATGATCAATAACATCATTTCCAAGCCAGTTTCCACTCTCGTCAAGAACATCAACCTGAACTGGCTGTCCCTTGTAAAAAACGACAATATGCCGGCTATTCGATGGGTTAGGGAAACGATCACAATGGGGATTTCTGATATCACACCCTGCCTGTGGGATTCTGGTGGTGGCAAACAGCCTTGTATACTGAATCATACACAGCGGCTGATCACGCTCCATATCAACGGCAAGGGTTTCAGAATCGATACACTGTCTGAAACGAACAATAGACTCAACGAGCATGGTCGCAACCCTGGTCTGGGACAGTCCGTGCAGGCCAGAAATATCATCAAGGAGATAAAACACATTGCTGTTGATACACAACGGACTGCGAAAAGCCAGATAGGATTCGTTCCAGAACTCTTCGAGCCAGTTTTTTATCTCCTTGTCTGCCGCCCGTTTTTCCAGCTGTTTTTGCAATATCGGCCCTTCTCGCCGGACAAAGTCAGCAACCACTTCTCGGCTGCGAATCATGGTCTGCTCATCAAGCAGAACACTGTTCCACTCCAGCAATTTCTCACAGGTTACATCCAGTTTCGGTACCGGCAAGCGAGGCAGAGTTTCCTGAAAACTGAAGGTTGCCGGATTATTCCTTTTCACATTCTCTGTTACCATTGAATTCTCTCCCTTCAAGACGATATAACTTCTCAATAAACGGCCTTCTCATGGTTGCCAGGTAAAGCGCGAAAGCTTATACGCTCCACCCTCAACAGCAACCGCGCCTAGATAGTCCCTATGTGGTTGAAAACCGGCAAGCATAAGTTTACTTTTTTTATCACTGTTATATCCGTTCCTCTCTGGCACCACAATGGGATTATCGCCCACAACATTGAAAGCGGCAAGCGACTGGGTCAGTCCCCTGCCGACTGCCTTGATACATGCCTCCTTTTTCGTCCATATCGATAAAAAAAGAGCTGGAAAAACAGCATTGGCTGCCTTCTGTAAAAATTTTTTTTCCTCAATATGAAAATACCTGTCAGCAATATCTGCCGCCTGAGACATAGTCCTCAATTGTTCAACATCGACACCAATCTCCCCAATCCTTGTCACCGCAATAAGGGCCATATCCCCGCTGTGAGCGAGGTTAAACCACAATGAGGTATCATTGCTCAGATAAGGTTTTCCATAGTTGTTATGACTGAACTTCAGCCTCTCTGGAACAGTCTTGCTGTAAACAGCAAGAATATGACGCAAACAAATATGACTGGCAATAAAACGGTGCCGAAACTGATCGCACCCAAAGCGGTCAGCCCGCTCTTTTTCCGGCCCGGAAAGAGTGCAGAAAACGTTCTCCTCAGACACACAGGAAAGCCGGCAACGATAGAGATGAATCTCGCTTTGTTTCAGAAATGGATTGTCCGGTGCGATTTTCCAGCCTTCACTCTCTTTTTCAAAACAGATATTCATTTCGTTCCATTTTTGCCAAATTCAATTCACCACCGGGTTCCGCCAGATCCGGGCAGAATATGAAAACTCTTCACTTCAACCCGCGCCCCACTCACGAAGATTGCTATCAGTCAGATTAATCTCGGCTGCCACCGCCTCAGCGAGCAAAGCGACTGTCGGATACTCAAAAATGGAGGAAAGCCGGATTGATTCTCCTCCAGGAATATTCTGCCGCAGACCAAGAAGTATTCTGGCGGCGAGCAGGCTGTCCCCTCCCAGATCAAAAAAATTATCCCCGGTTTCAAGGCGTTCTACTCCCAGCACCTCCCTGTATACCGTAGCAATAATTGTTTCCAGCCGACTTGATTGGCCGCCAGGATCTGTTGCCGCTGCTTTTACATCAGCCTGCAGGGCAGAACAGGGTTCAACCGCAGCAGGCCCATCCTGCTGCTCAAGCAGCCATTTTTCTATTCGGGGCTGAAGAGGTCTGGTCGAGACCAATACCTGCGAGAGATGGGGATGAGCAAGGATTTCTTCAAGAATCTTCAACCCTTTTTCCGGGGACATGGCATATTGGGCGGTGGTTTTTTCATAAAAGACTGTCTGTTCATGAGTGTAGGCAAAATCCCAGTCATCCCAGTTAATCGAAAGCCAGCGGACTCCTGCTGTGGCGAAACCCTCCACAAGTCCATCGAGACAACGATTTGCCGCAGCATAGGCGCCCATTCCCAAACCACCCAGAACAGAGGCCAGAGAAGAAAAAAGCACAACAAAATCAGGATGCTGGCCACTCTTCTCCTTCTGTCTGGCAATGGCCCGCTCGATGGCAAGCGCCCCCATCACTTTGCCTGAGAACTCCTCAGTTGAAACGGTTTCATTGAGTTCATGCAAATAGTGAAGATTAGCAACTCCAGCGGTGTGAAAAATACCGTCAACCCTGCCAAAACGAGCAATGGCACTATCAAAAACACGATTCATTTCATCCTCAAAGCTGACATCTGCCTGCTCAATAACAATAGATGCGGCCTTTCCGCAGGAAGACAATTCCTGCTCCAGACTCAGGCGTTGCTCAGCAGAACATATTCGCCTGCTGACAAGGATGAGGTTACACTTTCTTGCCGCAAGATAACGGGCAAGAGAGAGACCAATCCTGCCCAGACCACCAGTAATGAGATAGGTGGAGCCTGGTTTGTCGAAAACATCTGCTCTTGCCACGGCGTCATCGCTGAGTTTAATCTGTTCATACCTGGCCACCCAACGATTGCGACCACGGATGGCGACAATTCGCTCCCTGTCAGATGTTGCTTGCAGGCATTCATCGACAATTCGGTCAGCGATGGCTGGCAACTCCTTGATCGCAAAGAGTTGCACATCAAGCAATCTGCTGCTGATATGAGGATATTCCTGAGACAGCACAATAACAGGACCGAGCAGGCTCGTTTTCAGCGGAAGTATTTTCTCTTGATCCACCTGAAGAATCTGACTGGTAATGGTTTGGATATGCACCTTTTTCAGCGGTAATCCTGCAACAGCGCGGGCAAAGCTCAGCCAGTGATAGTAATGATCGAAACTTGCCGTCTCATCTCCGTGCAGAAAAAAACTGGCCAGATGAATAATATGATCAGGTCTTTTCCCTTCAGCGAGCAGTTGTTGACACAATGTGGGCCAGCCATCCTGCTCGGCAGACAAAAAATAACAGCTGCCACCCTGAACACTGATAGCGTGCTGATTTGCTGTCAGGATACAGACCGGCTGCCTGCCTAAACTGATAATTACCCGACACAGCAGTTCAGCCAACTGACGACTGACAACGCTATCTCCGACATAGACCCACCAGCACGGACTCTCTTCCGGCTTGATTGCTGTTGTCTGTGGAGGTGCAGGAAGTGTCCGTGACCAGGAAGGGATATAGTAGTATTGTTGATTCGTTTCACTCTCTTCACCGACAACTACACTGTTTTGCGATAAAGATTGTCGATTGTCCGGCCAGCAGTGGCGCTTCTCAAAACAGTAGGTTGGCAGGGAGATCTTGCGTCGTTTTTCACCTTTGTACATGGCCTGCCAGTCAAGCTCAACTCCTCCCTGCCAGACAGCTGCCAGAGTATCGCCCAGAAAACGGTTATCATCCCTCTCTTTTTCCAAAGGGTGCGGCAATGTCGACAACACCTTCAAGGATCTCTGCCCAAAACCTTCATCGTCAGCAATCCGCCTGACCAGATGAGAAAGTATCCTGCCGGGACCTACCTCAAGCATCATCGCCGGTGACTTTTGCAGTACACTCTCGACATTTTGGAGAAAACGAACCCGGCTGCACATCTGACGTCCCCAGTAGGTTGTATCCAGAGGGACATCATCAAGAAACTCACCAGTTAAATTTGAGGTCATATCGATTGTCGGCGCATGAAAGGCAATATCCGCGGCTTGCTGATCAAGGATAAACGCACCATGCTCGAGCGCAGGAGAATGAAATGCTCTGGTTACGTTCACCTTTTTACTGTACCATCCCTGAAGGGTGCATTCCTGCTGAGCCTTACTGATTGCTTCGACTGTACCAGAAAGGACAACGTCCGTGGGCGAATTCTCCACCGCAATAGTCAGGTCAGGCCAGGCAGCAAAATAGGCTTCAGCGGCCTGCATGCTCACCTGTACCGAAAGCATTGCCCCTTCGTCAGCATAATCAATAGCCTCCGATCGGAAAACCACGAGCCTCAAGGCGTCTTGCAATGATACAACGCCGGCAATACAGGCAGCGGCATATTCACCGATGGAGTGTCCCATCACCATATCCGGTTTGACACCAAGATGAATCAGGGTCATGGCCATCGCGTACTCGACCAGAAAAAGAGCCGGCTGAAGAATGCGCGGCTGCTCGAAGATATCCGCCGATTTTTCCGGCTCCAAAAACAGCGGTATCCGTAAATCTTCGGCGACCATATCATCTAAAAAAGCAAAGCATTTATCGGCGTATTGCCTGAAAATTGTATTCTCCGCATACAACTGCGCTGCCATCCCCACATATTGAGAGCCCTGGCCGGAAAACATGAACACAACCGGGCCGGTGATACCGGGACTATTCTCTTGTCGTTGCTGCCAGGCACTGAGAGCTGAAATCGCCGAGGCATGATCATGGCATGCCACCGCAAGACGCTTTGCAAATGGCTTTCTGCCGACTCCCAGAGTATAACCAATATCGCGCAGGGAATATTCCGGATGCGTCTTGAGGAAACGGATCAGCTGTTTCCTGGCATTATCAAGCGATCCTGTCGTTTTCGCGGACAAGGGCAACAAGGTTGCGGGATATGGCCTTTTCTCCGAAAATTCCTCTTTGTTATAATCTGCCTCTGCCTCTTCAAGTATCAAATGAACATTGGTACCGCCAATACCAAAACAGGAGACTCCAGCCTTTCTCGGCAGATCATTTGCTGTTTTCCAGTCGATGGCCCGCTCATTTATATAAAACGGGCTCTTTTCAAGCTCCATTTCCGGGTTGGGGGTATGGTAATCTATCGTCGGCGGAATAAGACGATGCTGCAGACTCAACACCGTCTTGATCAATCCCGCCATACCGGCAGCAATATTGGAATGACCGATATTAGGTTTGACCGAACCAAGGGCGCAATAATTTTTCTCGTTTGTTGATCTGCGAAAAACCCTGGTCAAGGCCTGCACCTCTATAGGATCACCAATAAGGGTACCAGTGCCATGGCCCTCGACATAGCTTATGTTTTCAGGCGACACATCAGCCGCAGCCAACGCCTGCGCAACCACCTCTGCCTGCCCCTGGACACTCGGGCTGGAATACCCGGCCTTGACATTACCGTCATTATTGATGCCAATTCCCCTTATCGTCGCCATCACTCTGTCACCGTCGGCAATGGCATCTGCGTAGCGTTTCAGCAATATCACCCCAACCCCATCACCAAAGACCGTACCGCCGGCATCTTTGTCAAAGGCGCGAAGATGGCCGTCCGGGGAATTGATAAAACCTTCCATATACTGGTACCCGCCCTGGGGAAAAGTAATACTCGAAGCCCCGGCAAAAGCCGCATCACACTGACCGCTACTGAGGGCCTGGCAGGCATGGGCAACCGCAGCAAGAGAGGTGGAACAGGATGTCTGCACCGTAACAGCCGGCCCCCTCAAGCCCATAAGATAAGCAACCCTGCTGGTAAAATAATCCTTGTCATTTCCTGTTTCGGTCAGGTGAAAACGGGTTAGATCAGCAAGGTCAGTCAAACCGCCTCCTCCGAGAACATTGACCAGATAACCAGGCAAAAAACAACCACCAAAGACTCCGGTCACTTCACTTATTTCCTCTGGTCGGCAACCGGCATCCTCACAGGCATGCCAGCAACATTCAAGAAAAAGCCGATGCTGCGGATCCATAAGTATCGCCTCACTTCGGCTCAATCCCCAGAACCTGTAATCAAAGCTCTCAACATCGTCCAAAAGTGCCCCAAAACGGATATACCCGTTACGTTCATATACTTTGGGGGGAATCCCCCGTTCTTTGAGCTCGTTTTCAGTAAGTGGCCGAATAGAACGAACTCCGTTTTTCAAATTTTCCCAGTACTGGCGAATATCCGCTGCGCCCGGAAAGCGGCAAGCCATACCAATGATCGCTATCTTCTCTCCCGTAGTTCCTTTTTTTCTCATCGCCCGCATTCGTCCTGTTATCGCATCAAGAGAGGTATCTATCCTTTGCGACCCGGTGGCCTTTTTCTCGGTCACATACTGGGTAAACATCTCCAGCGTCGGATAATGAAAGACATCCACCACAGAGAGTTTCAGGCCGATTATCTCAGAAACCCTTGCAATCATCTGAATGGCGAGAAGAGAATGTCCCCCGAGATCAAAAAAATTATCGGTAACAGCCTGCGGTTTATTGGGCAGGATTTCTCTCCAGAGATTGACGATGACCTGTTCAAGATCATTTTTTGGCTCAAGCCGCAGGTTTTCCTCGTCCCTTGCCGCCATAGCCTGATCCGGACGAGGCAACTTTTGGCGATCAAGTTTGCCAGTCACTTCATGAAGGGGCAGAGCATCAACAAAAAGAAAAATCGAGGGTACCGCATAATGCGGCAGATGATCTCTGGCATGCTGCCGCAGGGCAGCTGCAAGTTCCGGTGAGGGCCTGTCCGCGACCACATATGCCACAAGATATTCCGGCTGTCCAGTCTCCGGATTGTTTTCAGGGAGAACAGCGATACTGCCTACCGCCGGATATTTAGCGATGGTTGCCTCAACAGCTCCCAGAACGACAGAGAAACCGCGCAGCTTGATCATAAACTCTGCTCTCCCCTGCACTTCAAGACAGTCATTGTCGATTATTCTGCCAAAATCACCAGTTCGATACATCAATGAACCATCGGCCTGGACAGTGTCGGGCAGAAAGGACGCTGCTGTCTTCTCCGGCTCACCTATATATCCGCGGGCAAGATTTTCACCGGCCACGTAAATTTCTCCCCGCATCCCCTTTGGTACAGGGCGCAGAGCCTCATCAAGGATATAAAGACGGACATTATCCATCGGTAAGCCGACTGGAACAAACTGAAAACGGGGATCAGGATCTCGCAGTTCACAGCTGCAGACATCATGACATTCAGTGATGGAATAATCATTGATCAACTTAACCTCCGGCAACCTGGCGATAAAATCATTTACCAGGGCGGCAGTTACCACCTCACCGTTTAGATAAACAATCTCCAGAGCGGCCAGTTTCGAAGCCAGATCAGGAGGTGCGGTGTTCAACACCTGTTCCAAAAGAGACGGAGTAAGCAAGACCCGGCTTATCCGATATTTTTCAAGAAAATCGAGCAGCCCGGGCGGGTCATAGATGATCTCATCGGCGATAATAAAGGCGGGATAGCCCTGCAACAGGGGGCGGAGTACTTCCCAGACAAAAAACACATTACAGGCCTCTCGCTCTCCTTCGTGATAAGGATAGTTGCTGTAGCGCCAATAGTAAGAATTTACAGCGCTCCGATGAGGACAGATAATGCCTTTCGGCATACCGGTTGTACCCGAGGACATGATGCAGAAAGCAAGACTGTCAGGATCAATCAGCCCTGAACGCGGATCAAGTGGCGGAAGTCTGCTCTCTCGCAGCTTTTTTTGCCAGTCTCTCCCCAGAATAAAAATACTCTCGTTCTTCTGCCAAGCTTCGGGCAGCCTGGCCTGCCATACTTCTTTGGTCAGAATAAGCACCGGTTCAGTACTGTCGAGCACCCTGGCAAGCAGAGCGTCGGGAAACGCGGTCTCAAGAGGCATGTAAGCACCTCCAGCCTTTAATATGGCGAGATAAGCGACCACATAATCAAGGCAGGTTTCCATAAAAATGCCGGTAATTGTGTCCACCGTCACCCCTTGTTTTTGCAGGTAACGAGCAAGAAGATCAGTCGCTTCGTCCAACTGCCGGAAAGTCATCGAGCCTGCCGCATCAACCAGCGCGGTTTTATCAGGCGTTTTCCTTGCCTGGTCGACAAAAAGCTGATGCAGACATTTATCAGCCGGATAGTCCGTGCGGGCGCCTTCAATTACTGACAAAGGAAGAGCAGCAAGCTGTAAATCCATGACACGCCGCATTTCGGCAAGGATTTCCTGAAGATGATCCAGATAATAAAAATGGCCGCCCGCATAGAGCTTAACGGAAAAACTGCCGCTGCTGTATTCCTTCCAGCCATACAGCTCCTCCTCGCTGACCATCTCGTCATCACTGCCGCCGAGAACCATCATCGGAATTGGGATCCTCGACTGTGCCGGAAGCTCATACCTTTCCGCTGCCGAAAAGTCTGCCCGCAGAGAAGGAAGTAACAGTTCGGCCAACTCATCTCTGGCAAGCCCATCCCCAGGAATAAGACCAAAGCTGTTGACGAGATCGAGCAACTGCTCATCGCCAAAACGGTGCATCTGCTGATGTCGCTCTATAAAATGGGGAGCGGGATGGGCTGAAAGAAAAAGCAAAAACGGAAGCGACATGCCCTGCTCTTCCATTTTCCGTGCGGTTTCATAAGCAATGAGGGCGCCAACGCTATGACCAAAAAAAGCGCAGGGCTTATCCGAATGCCTTGCCATTGACTTGACAATTTCCGCACAGATCAACTGCATATCCGGTAAAGGCGGTTCCCGTAAGCGACTGCCCCGACCAGGCAGGTGCACAGCAAAGACTTCAACATCCTCACCAAACAGGTCAGGCCATTGCCGATAAGACTGAGGACCACCGCCACCATGGGGAAAACAGATAAGCCTTATTCTGGCATCAGGACGGGGGAGATAACACGTCAACCATGTTGAAAGATTGCTCATCAGTAAATTCATAGGCGACATCAGCTGAAGTTCAAACCATAAATAAGAGCCGAGGCAAAAATAGCCAGATCAACTCAAAGGCCTTCGAAACGTCAGATTGTACCTGAAAAACGGAGCATCAGAATCAAAACCCAGAGCAAAATGCTGACAGTAGTTTCAAGCATTCCACTTTGGCGTTTATATCTGTCATAAATCGCGGCAAGCGACTGATAATTAACAACAAATGCATAGAAACAAGCAGTTTCAAGCTACCAAATCATAATCAACATTATACCGAAATAATTATCAATATGTAAGAGATTTACCAAAAAATCTCTGCAGGATCGTTTGCCTGCTCGGTGGTGGCCCCAATATCCTTAGGGGTCAGCGATGGTTCAGACACCAGCATCCGCATCATACTGCCTGAAATGAAAATGGTAGAGCCCGGATTCCGGGTCAAGGCGTTGTCCGGTATGGGTCGTCGTTCTCGCGTAT
>PDWJ01001325.1_pt1 | contig 31060 bp, 19 predicted proteins | sample 1430881 | NCBI WGS metagenome assembly PDWJ01 (sample SAMN01162460, study PRJNA174530) | Oral metagenome, whole genome shotgun sequencing project. | biome: Marine environment; feature: Marine mammal; material: Swab sample of the gingival sulcus; isolation source: swab sample of gingival sulcus...
AGTTCAAACAAAGCACTCTGTTGTACTGAATACTACTTCAGCTCCAGCAGATTTTACGCACTCTTCTATAGCCGGCCCAGGTATTCCATCTCTATCACCAAGGATAGCAACTTTTTTACCTTTAAGCATATTTTACTCTCCATTAAAACTAAACAACTTTGCTTAGTTTTAAAATTTTAATTTTATAACCATAAATAGCTATTACTCTAAAAAACACTTTTGCTTAAAATAAGGTCTAAACATAAAAATCCAGATCTTAACTAAAAAACAGGATGAGTTTATTTTAAATCTATTTTAAGCTTTACATACAATTAAATCAGGGATAATATTATATACACACTATCTCCCTTAAAATAGCTGTATAGATATGTCAAAAAGCGTTTAAAGAGTAGTAACTACTAGTAACCTCTTGCAGTAAGGTTATTGAAACCAAGCTCACAAGTAGAACCCATAATAGCTTGAATCTCTACAGTGATAGATCCATCTTCGTGTAAACTACCATCAAATCCACCTGCAATAACATCTGCATAGTTTTGGTGTCCAATAACTTTTTCCATAGGAGGTATAGTTATAACTTCGTTAGCATTTGAGTTTGTAACAACTGCATCTGCTTTAGGGTGAGAGTCAGCTAATGATTGAGAAGCACCGTCTCTACCTGCGTACTCGTCAGTTAAAAGAACTGTTTTAATGCCAAGGTTTTCAAGCTTAGAACAATTCATAATAAGATCTGCATCCGGATTACCAAATCCCTCTTCAGAAACAATAGCTGCATCTAGTTTAAGCTCTTTAGCTAGCTTAGCAACATAGTTTGAAGATCTTTCTTTATCTGAAAGAGTTACATTTTCGTTTGTAACAATAACAGCTACAAAGTTGTAATCTTTACCGTGTCTTTCATATAGATCGTGGATAACAGGATTGTTCATGTGGATGTAAGTTGCGTTTTTATCACAAGCTGACACACAATTTCCACTTACAATAGCTCCATCCATTACCTCTGTTGGAGAGATAATTGTAGGAATGATGTTTTTAGCATCTTTACCGTAAAGGTAAGTATCATGAAGAAGACCTTGACTTTGAAGCATATAAACATATCCAACTCTTGGAAGTTTGTTTAAATTCTCATCATCGCTTAGTAGAGAGTACTCAAATGTTTCAACCTTATCAGGCTCAACATCTTTTCCTGCATCTCCAAGATAAGTTGCACTTTTAAGACCAGCAAGTCTTAAAGCTTCTTCATGCTCGTATCTAGAACACTCATCATTAGGCTCAGCAACAACAACAAGGCAATTTCTTGTAGAGTAAGGAGTGTATTTAGCACCCTCACCACTCATATCGATAATACCTTCTTGGAATCCAACAACTTTACCGGTAGTAACTACAGCAGCACCTTTTAGTACATGAGTTCTACCATCTCCAACCATCTCTTCTTGTCCTGAGAACCAACCAGGGAAGATGTGTCCTGCACCGGAAACCTTAGTTCTTGGCTCAATAACATCTTTAACAGGCATAATTCTAACACTCTCACCAGGTCTAGCGATTTCAAGATCAACTGATTTTAATCTTGAGTCTTCAGAGATAAGGGCTATAAGTTCCTCTTTGTTTACAGAAAGAACGCCATTTTTAACCTCTGTTTTTTCACCAAACTGGATGTCTGAAATCAATATTTCACCCAATTCAAGTTTCATTTACATTGCTCCTATTATTTATTTAAAAAACTAGAATTATTTAAAACTCCAGTAATAATCAAGCATTTTAAGTTAAAGATCAATACTAAATTAACTCTTTAATTTTGTTTTCGATCTCTTCTACTTCCAACTCCTCACCACTAAGATGAGCAATTTTTTCACCATCTTTATAGAAAACCATTGAAGGTAAACCCATAACTTTTTGAGCCATAGCTAATCTTCTATTGCCCTTAATGTCTAGTTTACAAAATTTAAGGCTTTCACCATATTTTTCTGATAAAGCTACTACATCTGGCATGATCTCCATACATCTTTCGCAAGACTCACTCCAGAAGTCAACCATTACTAAACCTTCGTGCTTAGTAACTTCAGCTTCAAAATTTTCTTTTGTAAGTGCTAACATATTTAGCTCCTTTCTTTAAATTTACTCTATAAAATCTCTTTTACTTCTTCAAATGTTGGTCTAATAAGTTTTGCAACCTCTCTACCTCTGTCAAGTTTTACAACAGAAGGGAAGGTAGATATTTTATACTTTTTAGCCATAAGTTGATTTTTATAAGAATCAATCTTTATAAACTTTTTACCACTGTTTTCAATTGCTTCTCCCTCAATAGCAGTTGAAAGCTCAACAGATTGAGGATCAACAGGACTCCAGAAAAGAATAATAGCTTCACCATCAAAACTTAGTACATTGTTTGTCCAGTTCTCTTCCTCTTCAATATATTTCTCAGCGGCAACAGCGGCAATTGAACCGTCAGAAGCAGCTGTGATAACCTGCCTTAAAAACTTATCTCTAACATCTCCGGCAGCATAGATACCAGGAACACTTGTTTCCATCATCTCGTTAGTTTTTATATATCCTTGAGGATTTAGATCTATAAGATCTTTTACAAAATCTGTTTTTGGGATAGTACCAACAAACATAAACACACCATCACAAGCAAGGTTTGTAACTTCACCTGTCTTGATATTTTTTACATTTACTCCGGTTACAAGATCGTCACCACAGATCTCATCAACTGTAGAGTTCCAAACAAAGTTTATTTTATCGTTACTTAAAGCTTGCTCCTGAGCAACCTTGTCTGCATCCATCTTTCCTTCTTCGTGGATAACAATCATAGTTATCTTATTTACAAACTTTGTAAGGAAAACAGACTCTTCAACAGCAGTATTTCCACTTCCTACAACAACTACATCTAAATCTTCATAGAAATCAGCATCACAAGTAGCACAATATGAAACACCTCTTCCTTTGAATTCTGCTTCACCTTTAATGCCTAAAACTCTTGGCTCTGCACCGGTTCCTATAATAACTGATTTTGTATTGTAAACAGTTCCATCTTTTGTTGTTACAATTTTGTGGAAACCATCCTCAGCAACCTCAATCTTATCAACTCTACCTCTGGCAAACTCAACACCAAATTTTTCAGCGTGTTCTCTAAATTTTTTCATCAAATCTGGTCCTGTACTAGATATGATACCAGGATAATTTTCAAGCTCAGAAGTTGTTGCGGCTTGACCACCTGTTTTTCTCTTTTCTTCCAAAAGAATTGTTTTTTGTTTTCCTCTAGCACAATAAACTCCGGCACTTAGTCCGGCTGTTCCACCGCCAATAATCAGCACATCCCAGATTTCCATTTTTCTTTCTCCTAAATTTAGTTTCCCTTTTTTAATACTTAAATTTTAGTAAATAAAAAAGGCGAGGTACCACTAAAGAACCCACTTTGTAATTTATTTATAATTGAATTATTCACGAGATATATTTTTTGCAAAACTTTAAAAACCAAATGGTTTCCTTTCACAGACAGAGCAAAAGATAAGTTGAGATTTAAACTTGATGAAATATTATTTGGATAAACCTTGTAAGAAATCTCCATCATATCTCCTTCAATTAAGGTTAACTCTATTTTTTATCCCAAAAACAGGGTAAAAAAAGAGCTGAAACAACAAACTAAATGCTATTTCTACCCTGTCCTTTTATCTGAAAGTTTCTTTGAATCTCTTCAAATTGCCTCTTCGATGGTCAATTTAATGACTCTCTCCAGGGGTGCGTCAGACTGTTGTCATTAACCTGAGAGTTTCAATGTAAATACATAGCAATAATACACCTTGCTCCTTCGGTAACCATTATCCGGTTTCTTCAACCAGCCATCAACCGCTCCATCCATAGGCAATAAAATACTCTTCTTTTTGATATGCAAGATTTTTTTTTAGAAAAAAATGTATAATTTTATTGGAGATATTAAAAGTCATGTTTGTTATTTAATTAACATTTTCTTTTTATAAGCTTTTCAATACTTTTTTATTATACTGTAATAGTCTCTATTCTTTGGAAGAAAGTTGCTGTTTAAATCATACTGTCCTATTACTGCGTTACAAAATTTTTATGTTAAAATAATCTACTGTTTCTAGACTATGGATCACATGAAAAATCAATTTCTTTTACTATTAGCTTCTCGAAATTCTGATTTTTTATGGCAGTCTCAGATGTAGTATCCTTAAAAAAATAAGAATAGATCCTAAATACTAGAAAGAGATTTGAACATTTTTTCCACCTACAATCTCTTTTAAACCTTTTATAAATTTAAAACTTCCGTTTACTCTTATTGTTTCACTTTTAAGATATATCTCTTTCTCCGGCAATTTAACCTTAAAGCTTATCTCTTTTTCACCTCTGTTAGCAATTAAATATTTTAATAAAACCTCTCTTTTTTCCTGATTAAAATTTTCAGGATTAACAGAGATCCTTATTCTGTTTGTTCTCTCTTCATACAGCTTACTTGCTTCTTCATAGCTCATATATTCATCAACAAAGAGATCTACACTTTCCATCTCTTTTCTTATTTGAACTTTACATGTAAAAACACCAATATCTTCTACTCTATACTTACCTTCCAGTTGTTTGAACGCTTTGGGAAATATTACAAGGCTAAGTTCATCATTAAGGGTTAGCAGATTTATTTTTGCCATCCTATCCCCTTTTTTGGTAGTTATATATTGAATTTTGTTAATTTTACCACCAATTTTTAATGGCTTTCCAATGGCTGCAATCTCCTTATCTATTCTACCTTTAAAACAGAAAGCATTTAAAATATCTTTGTAAGGATCCAAAGGGTGTCCTGATATATAGTTACCCACAAACTCCTTTTCCATCTCCAATCTTTCAAGAAACCCCCACTCCTCAACATTTTTAAGTTTTGGAGGTTTGATGAAAGTATCCTCCATAGCATCTCCAAAAAGATTATTCTCTATCTCTTTCTTTTTAGTTGCTTTCTTTTGATAGTAACTTAGCAGATCATCCAAGCTTTCAATAATTTTAGCTCTTCCATGTCCTAAACTATCAAGAGCTCCACATTTTGTAAGAAACTCTAAAGTTCTTTTGTTTGCCTTTCCTAGATCAATTCTATCCATAAAGTCATAAATATCTTTAAATTTTCCACCCTTTTTTCTCTCTTCAATAATTCCCTCAAGAGCTTTTTCTCCTACATTTTTTATACCTTTCATTCCAAAGGCTATTTTTCCTTCTTTGGTAGGAAGAAAGATAAGATCACTATGGTTGACATCGGGTGGTATTACATCTATACCTAAATTTGAACACTCGCTAATATATTCAATAACTTTGTCACTATTGTCGGATATAGATTCAAGCATACTTGCCATATACTCAACAGGGTAATGAGCCTTTAAGTAAGCTGTTTGGTATGATACATAGGCGTAGCAAACAGAGTGGCTTTTATTGAAAGCATACTTAGCAAACTCTTCCCAACCATTCCACACTTTTTCACTAAGTTCTTTAGGGGTTTTTGCACCTTCAACAGGCTTAAACTGATCAATAAAAGATTTATTGCTTAAACAACCTGATATAAACTTTGCTTTAAGTTTATCCATCAACTCTTTCTTCTTTTTACCCATAGCTTTTCTTAAAGAGTCAGAATCACCCTTTGTAAAACCTGCTAAACGGCGAGAAAGAAGCATAACCTGCTCCTGATATACGGTGTGCCCATAGGTATTTTTTAAATATTTTTCCATAAGAGGATGTTCATAAGTAATAGGTTCATCTCCATGCTTTCTAGCTATAAATGAAGGTATATTTTCCATTGGACCCGGTCTGTAGAGAGCGTTCATTGCTACAAGATCATCAAATCTATCCGGCTTTAGCTGTTTTAGGTACATCTTCATTCCGTTGGATTCAAACTGGAATATACCTTGTGTTAATCCATCACTATAAAGTTTAAGTGTTTTTTCATCCTTTAAGCTTATAGATTCAATATCTAAATCAATGTTGTAGTTCTTCTTTATAGATCTTAAACAATTGGATATAATAGAGAGATTTCTAAGACCTAAAAAATCCATCTTCAAGAGACCAATATCCTCAAGTTGTGGACCTTCATACTGAGAGATTACCGATGTGGTATCTTTGGGTGGAAACATTACAGGTGTATATTTATAAACCTTATCACTGGCTATAATAACTGCACAAGCATGGGTTCCGGTACCTCTAATTGTACCCTCAATATTCATAGCCATATCTATAAGTTTTTTATTTTGATCATTTTTTTCATACATCTCAACAAATGAAGGTTCATTTTCCATTGTTTTTGTAAGATCGGTTCCCGGTTTACTTGGAATTGTTCCTGCTATCTCATTTACAATCTGTAATGGAATCTCCATTACCCTGCCAATATCTCTAATGGAGTTTTTAGCTCCCATTGTCTGATAAGTAACTACTTGGCAAACATTATCTTTTCCATATTTACCCCTAACATAATCAATAACCTCATCTCTCTTATCATCTTGAAAATCAATATCAATATCGGGCATAGAGATTCTATCGGGATTAAGAAATCTCTCAAAGAGAAGATCATACTTTAGAGGATCTATATTGGTTATCTTTAAAAGATATGAGATTAAAGCTCCCGCAGCAGATCCCCTTCCGGGTCCCACCAAAATACCTCTGTCTTTACTCCAGTTTATAAAATCTTGAACAATTAAAAAATAACCCGGATACTTCATCTTTATGATAGTATCTATCTCAAACTCAGTTCTTTCCAAAATTACATCTACAGGTTTAACCAAGCTGGACTCATCAATACCATCTCTAAGTTTAAAGCTACCGTTACTCTTTCTCTCTATTCCATACCTTTCATCTAAACCCTTATAAGCTAAAAATCTAAGATACTCCTCCTCATTCATTCCATTAGGACAGTCATAAACCGGAACTAGATTTCTTCCAAACTCAATATCAAAATCTATCATATCCGCAATTTTACAACTGTTCTCAATAGCTTCGGGGATATGCTTAAAATTTTCTATCATCTTCTCTGTTGAAAGTATGGAGTAGTCGCCATCAATCATAGAGAGACGATTGGTTCTATCATCTAAAGATTTTCCCGTGTTTATACATATTAGGGCATCTTGTACTACAGCATCTTCAATATTTACATAGTGGGAATCGTTTGTGGCAACTACACCTAAACCAAACTTTTTAGCAATCTCTATAAGATATTTATTCACATAATTTTGAACAGGCTCACCCTGAACTCTATCATCTTTAAGCTCCGGATGATGTTGTATTTCTATAAAAAAGTTTTCCTTACCAAATATATCAATATACTCTTGGGTAATACTTTCAGCTTTTTCAATATTTTTTTCAATTATTGCCTGACTAATCTCTCCTGCCAAGCAAGCTGAAAGAGCAATTAACCCTTCGGATTTCTCTTTTAAAATTTTATGATCAATTCTTGGCTTTCTGTAAAAACCTTTTAGATTTCCTTGAGATATAAGATCTATTAGATTTTCATAACCTTTTTTATTCTTTATGAGAAGTATCAAATGGAAATATCTATTCTCTTTTGTTTTTATCTCCATATCCTGCTGGGTTATATACACTTCACAACCAAGGATTGGCTTTATCCCTTCTGCCTTAGCCGCTTTAAAAAAATCTATGGCTCCCATCATATTTCCATGATCGGTTAAAGCGATTGCTTTTTGACCAAGCTCTTTAGCTTTTGCTACCATTTTTTTTGGTTTTGAAAGTCCGTCTAAAAGTGAATAGTGGGAATGATTGTGGAGGTGTACAAAATCCATTGAGAGCCCCTTTTAAGGTGTGTAAATTATGGAATATATTTTAAGTATATGAGTAATAGAGAAATAGAGAACTGTTTCAATCTTACTTTTTTAGGCACTAGGATTACATCTTTTTAGTGCATTTTTAAGATAGGGATTAATATCTTTTTTTGCAATATAGAGTTGATTTTTATATTAAGAGTATTTGTTTTAAATTATGAAGATATTGCTTTGTGTAAATTCATTAAATAAAATATGAGGATCACTAGATCCTCATATTTCAAATTAAATTTAAGTTATAATTATAACCATCCTATCATTTCTAAAGCGATAAATATACACTCAATACTAGACATTGCACTACCAACTACAACTGCTCCCCCAGCAGATCCTGCTCCGGGAAGAATACCTGAGCCTCCAATGGCTCCAGCAACAGCACCCTTAACATCCTCTTTCCCAATATTACTTGCATTACTTCTATCAAAATCAGCATTAGGATTTATCATTTTAAACCACTTAGCACTACTTTTATTCCAATAATTTAAACTTGATTTGCCCGTGCTAATACCTGCCAAAATAGAGTTTTTCTCCTCCTCCGGTAAGCTTGAAGCTTTTGACTCAATAGTATTAAAAAAATCGAAAGTTTCAGTGTAGCTAATGTTATCTACAGTGAGAAGTAAACTTACACAGTTTAAATATTTTTCTGTTGGGTTTAAATTTTCTAAATTTGAAATAAATTCTTCATCAGTAAAGTAGTTGAAATCACAATTCAAAGTATCTAAGTCAAAAGTTAGTAAGCCTCCTAAAGAAGGATCTTCTTTTATTGCAATATTTGTAGCTTTAACGACCAAATTTACAACTCTTGACATATTCCACTTTTTATTGTTTTTAAGACCCTCTGGGTACTCTTTTTGCAAAACTTGATAAGTCTTTTCAACTAGATAATTATGTGCTTCTCCAACCATTGATATATTGGTTTCAGTTTTAGTTGTAGTATTTTCTTTTCCAGAATTTACCTCAAAAGGTGTTTTTTCACAGGAAAACAACAAAGTTACTAATAAAAACAACAATGCTTTTAAAAAACTACTTTTGAACTTCATGATGACCACCCTCCTCTAATTTTTCTAATTCACTATTCTCTACTCTCTTTTTTACTTTCCACATTAAATAAAAGAAAAAACAGAAGTAGAAAACAAACATACTAATCAGCACTCTTGCAACACCGTACCTTGTAAAAGTTTCTTTATTTTCCAAGATCATAAAAAAAGAATCAATTATTATCAAAACCACTATTGAAATGAAAGCTACAGCAAAAGCCTGCAACCTAACTCTTATGGAAAGCTCATTCTCTTTTTTGCTCTTTGCCACAGCTATAAATAAAAAAGAGATTAGAAGCCCATCGGTGGTAATTATTTTAACTAACTCTTTATTTCCATCCAAAATTTCTAGGAACCAAAGAAACGGTATTGAAATTGAGCAAAAAAGTAAGATAAGACCAACCTTACTAAAATAGTTTGGCAAAAGCCTTAAGCCCTTTCCAGTTGAACCCATAATAACCTCCAAAAGTATCTTAATAAGTAGATGTTTAAGACATGTCTATATAAGGTAATTTATATATGCGATATAAAAAGTCAAGTATTTTTTACAAAAAGTCAAGTATTTTTTATAAAAAATCAAGAAGTTTCTTACTTCTATTTTCATTGTTTATATATTTTTATCTATAAATTTATCAATAGATTCAACCCTATTAATGTACCTATGGTTCTTAAATATCTCTATTTTTATTACATCCTATTTAATTAAGCTCATTTTACCTCTGAATATTTTTCTTTCCCCATTCTTATTTAATGAGCTTATTGTATACAAATAGGTTCCCGATCCTAGGCTTGAACCATTAAATTCAATCTCATCTTTCCTTAAGTTGTTTGAATATACTACTTTAGAAATAATTATTTCGCCTTTTAAATTTATTACATCAAAATTAAATTTATCAAAGTTTCTTGAATCATAAACTATAGTGGTATTTGGATTAAAAGGGTCAGGGTAGTTTTGAGATTTTAGCTCAACTATAGTTGGTATTTCTTCAAGAGAGGAGGAGTTTTCCTTATCCCTTACAAGAATTTTATATTTTCCCTCTAGCGGTCCTATTTTTATTTGATCATAACCTTTTCCTAAAATATCTCCAATATTATAGGATCCATTTCCGGCTAATTGGTTTGTATTTGAATTAGAATATATATATTGAGGGTCTTCTTCAAAATCGAAAGGTGCTGTATAAACTACACAAGGAATTTCTTCCGTTACAGGCTTAACAATAGCAAGATCATTTATACCATCACCATTTATGTCAGGGGTAGAGACAGATCCTCCCAAATCAGACAAAGAGATCTCATTTTCAATATTAAAATCTATATCAAAGAAGTAAAATATACAGGAATCAGATTTTTCTAAAAAAAGGTCTTTTTTACTATCTCCATTAAAATCATTGTTTGCGGAAAAAGAATAGTGTGAATCAACACCCAAAGAAATTGGGTCTTCAACTAAACCATTAGGTGATCCCTTATATATGAATAGAGTGTTATATTCATCTGCTTCTGCAATAATATCGTCGTAACCATCTCCGTTCAAATCTCCAACAGAAATTTTTTGTCCAAGATGTTCATTTACAACACCTCCAGCATAAAAATCACCAATACCATCAAGTGAAGGTCCTCCATAAAATACATGTATGGCTCCAACGACATACCAGTATGTTCCGGTAGAAACTATCATTATATCATTGTAGCCATCTCCATTAAAGTCACCATTAATATGTGGATGAAGCCCGAGACCAACTGAATAGGGAGAGATTCCATGAGCGTTATCAACAGAGCTAACAAACATATCAGCTTCAGTATCGATACCATTTTCAGAGCCAAAATATAGATAAAACCCACTAATGCCTTCACCATAAGGACCAAGCGAATGAGTTATTAAAAGATCTTGGTAGCCATCTCCATTAATATCTTTACCGGCAGTAACTCCTCCATAGAGAAGATTAGAATACCCAGCCCTATCCTCAAAAAATATAAGATCTGGTTCCCCTTTTATATTGTCCACATTATTGTAGAAATATATTTTACTTTTAAATTCATCAATCTTCTTTTCTCTGAATAGGTCAACTCTTCCATCTCCATCAAGATCAGAATCAAAGGTTCTATAATATTTATCATCAACAAAAAGAGTATCGTTCATATAAAGAGTTTCTTGTGAAAATAGTAGAATTGGAATAAAAAGAACAAATAATAACTTCATTTTTGCCTCCACACTTGTTTTAATTGGAAATTTCAATATTTTATAATAGTTACAACTAAAATAGTTTTGGTTTGTTTTCACTAACTAGAAGTAATATCTTTAAGACAAAACTATTTAATTAACATCATTTTTCTAACACACTTTTCGTTGCCTACTATTAGAGTATAATAATAAACACCACTGGAAAGACTTGACCCATCAAATTTGATAGAATGGTTTCCTTTTTTCATACTACTATTAAGTAGATGTTTGATCATTTCTCCTTTAGTATTGTAAACTTGTAGTTCTACATCTGAGTCTGTAGGTATGGTGAAGCTTATTGTTGTGGTTGGGTTGAATGGATTAGGGTAGTTTTGAAAGAGAGATAAGTTTTTAGGCATATTATCTTCACCATTACCTAGCTCTTTTTCTAAATCTGTTTCAAAAAGTTTATCTATTAACGATACTAATGAAGGCGAGGTATTGTTTTTTCTTTGAGGGTTAATTTCATTATACAAATATTTATCAATATCTGTATAAATTTTTTCAATATCAGTAGAATCATTTAATGACATTTCTGTTAAAATATCTTCACATCCTGAAATATTTTTTAACTTTAAGTTAGCCTTAAATTTAAACTCATTTAGGATTTTTTCTTCATAAATATCTATAGGATCTATACTATTAAGCTTTACTATAAACTGAGCTATATTATTTAATGAGTCAGAGTAAATATTAAATAATAATGCTATAGAAAAATCCCAAAAAATCGTACCGTGAGAACTATTTATTAAAGCTTCTAGGTTTACAACTGCCTCAGCGTAATTCTCTTCACTAATTAAATCTTTAATAGTAATAAAAGCCTCATTAAATTGATTAATATTACTATTTCTTCCATTATTTTTACCACTCCAACTCCAATAAGGTATTGTTGAGTAGTTTGAATAGTTGATCCAACCATTGGTAGTAGAAGTTGGTTTAAACCAATAAGATTGAGGAGTTGTATTTCCATTAAAACTACCCCAATAATTATTTGGAGCAACTATTGGTCTAACATTATTTGTTATATATTTCTCAATGGCTTCAGATACCAAAATACCATCCCTTGAATTAATTTCAATATCATTTTTACCATTATATATATTCAAAGATCCAAAGTCCTCAATCAGTACATTAGGCAGTTCCGAATTAACAAGTTTATTGTTACTTATATTTGTATTACTTATATCTCTAGTACTCATATCAACAACAGATCCTCTACCAGATATTACTAATGCTCTTTTAGCTGATTCTCCAATATAATTTTTTTTTAGCTTAAAATCACTCAATATTGATATTATTCCATAAGTGTTGTTTTTAATTGTACTATTATTAATAGATCCTCTACAATTTATTGCCTTTATACCTGTAGAGCCTCTATGAAAATATGAATTACTAATATTTAAAGTAGAGTTTTTTGCAAAAATATTATCTGTAGTAGATCCTATTGTATTATAAAATTCAACTGATTTTATTGTAATTTTAGAATTATTTACTTCAATACCTGTGACAGCATTTTCAACTTTAATACTTGAAATTAGATTTTCCCCTTTTTCTTCATTTACATATATTCCACCCCAATTATCAGAGTAATCACTATTTTTTAGTACACTATTTGTTCCTCCAACCAAAGAACCATTTTTGCCAATAATAATTGATTGGTTCTCTGTAAATTGAAGCTCAACACCATCTGCAATAGTTAATTTTGCTCCATTATCTACTACTATTGAATAATCTAATAAATTTGACTCAGAAATAGTATAGTTTTCTCTTATTAGTTTAAAAGTTTTAGGTAAATAGTTATCCATGAGTATGGTAAATTCCTCACAATCTGAAGGTATTGAAAAAACTCCATTTGTAATGAATGATGTATTATATCCACTTGAGTTTTTAGTAGTAATTTGTGCATTGAAATAAACTTCACTACCATTACCGATAAGATACTGATTCTCTCCAGTTTTTATTACCTTTGTAATATTGGGAATATTTTTAACCCATAGATTTAACTCCGGATCTCCGTAAACTGATGCAGACATATGATCTAAATATCCACCTCCCTTATTTTTCCCAATCGCAAGTAAAACGCCACTATTCCTATCTAGAGTGGTGTTATCAAAATTATCACTTAAAATACCTTTTAAACCAAGATAAAGCTGTTTGTGTGCATTGTGTACGAGCCCTTGTCCACAATCACCAATATATATAGGTCCTCCCATTTCTTTAGAATAGCCAACAAATACCTCTGCCATTGATGGCATGTCTCTTTTATTTGTAGAAAAATCACCTGATATAAGATAATAATTATCCCAAAAGGCTGCTGTTCTACAAGATGCTGAAAACAAAACACTATATTTTCTGTTAAAATTTGATAAATTATCTAATCCATTTGAATATTCAGGCATTAAGCACCAACTAGCTGTTGGTGGCATAGGAAGATCCATATCTTGTTTATCAAGATTCCATACACCATAATTTCTTATTTGTTCATTCTGTCCTGAATTATATACAAATCTAAGCAAAGAAGAAACCTGTTTAGCACCGTGAGCGTCTATAAATTGTATAGCAGGATTGTGACCATTATAATGGGAGGTGAACTCCTCACCTCTTAAACCTATATCATGTTTGAGGTTGTAAGTTCCATTCTCATTTAGAAAGTCAGGTATCTCTGTTGAGGTATTCGAAAGGTCATTAGATTGTGCAATATAAACATTATTAAGATAGCTAATATCACCTAATCCTGGATTTTTTTCATATGTAATAGTTTTCTCTACCCAATTTTCTAAGTATTCGGGATTTTCTGTAGGAACGATAACCCTCCCAACAAAGATATCTGAAAACTTATCTATAGGATCATCACTAGGCTCACCGAATAAAGAAAAATAAAGAGAATCAATAACTCCATTTTCTTTAATTCCTATTGCTACTTCCTCGGCTCCATCTTTATTCCAGTCTGAGTTTAAATCAGCAAAATAATGGTCAGATACCAAAGGATAATACTTTCTGTATGCTATATTTCCAACCCAACCATATGTTTTATCATTTGCCCAATTCCCAAACATAACTGGGCTATTGAACTCATCTCCAACTACTAAAAGATAACTTAATCCATAGTTTTCAAATTTATTTCTTAAAAACTTCCTTAGAGAGGGAGCTTTGTTTACACCCTGATTTCCTGTTGTATTTTGTTCTCCATAGATCCCACATTGGGAGTTTGAAATAGTGTGGTCATCTCCGCCAATATCGTCAAAATCATTAGGGATTTCACTATTCTTTATAACTTTTACAAAGTTACCCTTAGCCCTCTTCCACTCAATAAATTTTTCTAGATAAGGATTGCCATAAAAATCATCTGCAACAATAATTAGATAATTATAGTAGTCATCATTGATTGGTCTATCAATAATCTCTATACTATCAAACATATGTTGATAGGATGACCAATTCACTACAGAACTTTTTACATATGCTTTATATGTTTCCACATCCTTTCTGAACATAATGTTTCTTGGTGAAGCCAAATCTTTACTATCAGGAACTAAATCATAGTCAAAACTAATATTTCTGTAGTGGATAAGTGAGTTGTTGTTACTATCCCATCTAACACAGTTTATTCTTATGGTAGCTACCTTTTGAAAACCTGCAATATAACCGTACTCAACCACCTCTGCTCTATCTAAAGGGTAAACACCAGAATAAAATCTTTGGTCTGGCTCTACGAAGCTATTGACTTCTCCAATGAAGGTTGTTTTAAATTGTTCAGGGAAAGGATTTGAGATCCCTTCATAAACTACACTATCTACAAAGGAATAAGTAAAATTTGAAATCTTCATATTATTGGGAATAATATAATTATATTCTTTGTAAGGTAGTGCAGGAGCACCTTTTGTTCCTCTTTCAGTGGGGTAATCATCTAAATAAAGTTTAGAGTATCCATCTGATAATGAAATTTGAAGTGTTCCTGAGCTATTGGCTATTGGCTCTGATTTTAGAATTATAAGTAGTGAAAAAAACATAAGCACTACACGTTTCATCTTTTCCTCCTAAATGTTAATGTATTATAATTTTACTTTAAATAGATGAATTACAAAAATCAAGAAGTTTTTTTACTTCTATTTTTAACTGTTTACATATTTTCACATATAAATTTATCAATAGATTTAACCCTATTAATATATCTATGATTCTTAAATATCTCCTCTTTAAGATTGGAGAGTATACTCTCTCTTTGATCTCTGTTTTTTAGGAAAAATTTTGTTTTATCATATATATCATCTAAGGATTCTACTATAGGAATATTGCAGTTTTCAAAGGCTTCCAACAAACCTTCTGTTGCCGTTGGAATTACCAAAGAGTTAAAAAAAGGAGCTTCCAAAATTACTTGATTAAATGATGTTGGAAGAAAGATGTTTTTTACACTTATAGTTATCTCTGATGAGTTGTATAGAGATATGAGTGAATTATGATTACTAGGCTTAAATCTCAAATATTTATAATTTTTAAATACAGATTCCCAATTTTTATCTCCAAAAATCTCTACTTTAAGTTTTAGTAGTTTGGTTAAAGTTTCAATCTTGTATTTTAGGTCTGCCTTTAGAAATATACCCTCAATGAACTGCTTTTGATCCTTTTTAGATGGGAATATAAGCTCTCCATATTTTTTCTCATAATTACTAATCATAGTTTCAAGATTATTCATACCCCCTAAAAAGTTATCTGAGATCTTATTTATTGCAGAAAGTAAATTGATATTATTGTTTAGAGTATTTATAGCTTCTAAACTTTTCAATTTATCTAAATTTGTGTAACCGTGGTACACTATATCTCTATTTTTTTCTACTCCTATTTTATAGAAGAATATATCCTCATTTAAAGCTATGGGTAGATATATTGGAGGGTGGTTAAAGCTATTTTCTAAATATTTTATCCAACTTTTATCAGGAACCATTATCTGAGTTGTTTGATAAATATTTTTTTCCAAACTTTCTCTCTCTATTAAAGGGTGAGCCGTTAAATATACAAAATGTCTAATACCCAAAAGATTTAACATTGCTCCCAAACTGCCTTCTAAATCAAAACCCGTAAAATTGACAGTAAAAATAAAATCCGGTTTTAAAAGTTCTATACCCTCTACAAATTTTCTATAGTAGTGAGATTTTATGGTTTTCTCTTTCTCTATATTGAAATAGTGAACTTTATATCCATAATTTATAAAAGCTAAACAGTACTGAAAGGTAATAAAATCCCCCAATCCTATAACAATAATTTTATACTTGGATCTTTGGGTAAATTTTTTATAGTTGCCTACTTTATAATTAATCACTCTAAAACACTCTAATCTTAACTGTTTTTAAGTAATATAAGATATATAATCATTTTATGAAAAATCCTAATTAGGATCTTAAAAATATAAAGAAATTTGTTTGTACTAAATGAGACTTTATCTCATAATCTTTTTTTAAGATATGGTTAAGAGATTATTATTGACTTTAAGGGTAAAAATAGGATATATTTAGCAAAAATAATTGAACATTGGGGTAGGAGAGATGTGCGGAGTAGTTGGTGTATATAATTCGGAAAATGCAGTTTACGATGTTATGCTTGGATTATTTGCAATCCAAAATAGGGGACAGGAGAGTTGTGGAATTGCAGCTTCAGATGGAACAGAGATCCAAAACTATAGAGGAATGGGTTTAGTTAAAGATGTTTTGGTTCCTAAAGTTTTAAATACAATGCCCGGAAAATTAAGTATTGGTCATGTTAGGTATCCTACCAGAGGATCCGACAATGTTAGTAATTCTCAACCCCACTTGGTAGAATCTTTGGAGGGAACTCTATTTTCACTGGCTAGTAACGGTGATCTTACAAACTATCAAACTATAGCTGTAGAGATGCTTAATCAGGGTGTAAGATTTAAAAGTGGTAATGATGGAGAGCTTCTTTTAAGATATATAGTCTGGAAACATTTGAGAGAAGGTATGAGTATTGTTGAGGCTATAAGATCTCTTATGTTCAATATTAAGGGTGCTTTTTCAACCGTTTTAATGGGTAAAGATGAAATGTGGGCTTTTAGAGATCCATACGGTGTGAGACCTTACTCATTTGGTAAGCTTGAAAATGGAGGATACGCTTTTGCTTCAGAGTCTAAGGCTTTGGATCTTTTGAGATGTTCTGAAATAGAGGAGGTTGAACCCGGAGAGATAATTCATGTGTTTAAGGGTGGAATTGAAAGAATAAAAAATGATGTTGTTAAGATGAGAAATGGTAGAAAAAGCTGTTCTCACTGTGTTTTTGAGCCCGTTTACTTCTCAATGCCCGATAGTAATGAGTATGGTATAAGTGTATATGAAGCAAGAAAAGAGATGGGGAGAAAATTAGCATCTTATGATGAGGATTTGGATATAGATGTTGTTGTCTCTGTTCCTGACTCTTCAAATATGCAGGCTATGGGTTACGCTGAGGCTAAAGGTGTTCCTTTTGAGATGGGGCTAATTAGAAATCACTATGTAGGAAGAACCTTTATTAAACCTGATCAAGCCGGAAGAGATGAGAGTGTTAAGCAGAAGTTTAATCCTGTAAAATCTGTTCTTGAAGGAAAGAGAATAGTTTTAATTGATGATTCTATTGTTAGAGGAACAACTATGAGAAAGATAGCAGGAATGCTTCGTTCTGCCGGAGTTGAGGAGATCCATTTAAGGATTGCTTCTCCTCAGGTTAAATATTCATGTTTCTATGGTCTTGACACCCCTACAAGAATTGAGCTTGTTGCTAACACTATGAGTGTTGAAGATTTGAAAAAGCATTTAAGAGTTGATAGTTTAAAATATATTGAACAGAAAGATCTTTCAGATTCTGTAAACAATACAGATGACAGATTCTGTTTTGCATGTTTTGATGGTAACTATCCAATTGAGCTCATTGATGTTAGCTAATCTGTTCTAATAAACAGATAGTTTTATTGTTTAGGTTTGTTTTTAGTTTAATAACCCGAAAACAAACCTTTTTTATTTCCCCAAAATGGTAATACTCAATTGTTTCGGTAAATATTGTTTATCTCTATATTTCTTGCTAACTTCTATTATTAATAAAAGTATAAAGGTTAAATTGTGAAAAATATAAAATTAGATATTCAGTATGATGGAACAGATTTTAACGGATCTCAAATACAGGATAGCGGCAGAACAGTACAAGGTGAGCTTGAAAAATCTCTATCAAATCTAACAAAAGAAAAAATAAAAGCACTGTTTTCAGGCAGAACAGATTCAGGAGTTCATGCAAAACACCAAGTTGTAAACTTTAAAACAGAATCAACTATACCTCCTGAAAAGTTTTATCTTGCTCTTAAAAGTTTCTTACCAAATGATATACTCGTATTGAGTTCAGAAGAGGTTTCTATAGATTTTAACTCAAGATTTGATGCTAGAAATAGAGAGTATAGGTACTTTATATCAAATAGAAGGGATCTTTTTAACAGAAAATATACTCTCTTTGTTAAAGATTTTGATATTGATAAAGCTAATGAACTTAATGAACTTTTTATAAAAAACAAAAATTACAGATCTTTCTGTTCCTATAAATCAAGTGAGAAAACATTTTTATGTGATATAAGAGATATTGGCTGGAAAAAGAGTAATGATAATATCTATTTTGAGGTAAAAGCAAACAGATATCTCCACAATATGATTAGAATATTGGTATCAACATACTTGGAGTATGTAACTGATAGATTGAGTTATGATGATGTGAAAAGGATTATAAATGCTAAGGATAGAAAGTTTGCACCTCAAACTATATCTCCAATAGGTCTATTTTTATGGAAAATAGAATATTAATTTAGGTAAAACTACCATTATTGGAGAATCTTTATTGGAAAACAGTAGAAAAAATATAGAAATTTTACCACTAATAGATAATTTTTTTGATGATCTTGAAGTTGATAAAAAAACAGTAGATGAATGGTCACTTGTTCTCTTTTCAATAGGTATAGCTCACAGTGTAGAGGAGAGGGAAAGCGGTTTTGTTATAGTTCTAGAATCTACAGAGGATAATAATAGAGCAGCCAAAGAGATTATTGAGTATGTAGAGGGTATAAAAGCTAAGAGTATTTACTCAAAATCTCAAAAAAAGAGGGATAGAAAAATCTTTTCCATTGTTACTTTTCTTTGGTTTTTATTTTTTATCTTTTTTCTACTCACTGAAACAACTGAAAACCTTTTTCATTGGAAATATATTGGAATAAACTCCGCTTTTAAAGTAAAACAGGGTGAGTTTTGGCGAATTGTTACCGCTCTTTTTCTTCATGGAGATATTGCTCACTTTTTGGGAAATATGCTTGTAGGTTTTTTAAGTTTTTCGGCACTTTCCATGTACTTAGGAGTAGGATCTTCTACCCTTCTTTTTATATTGTCGGGATCTCTTGGAAACTATCTAAATATCTGTTTTAGAAACTTTCATCTTTCTTTGGGTGCATCAACCTCTATATTTGGGGTTATAGGTGTTATGATTGGTCTTCAATTTTATAGAGAATATAGAAATAGAAAATGGCTAATGATGACAGCTATGTTAATAATATTGGCTCTATTGGGAACTGCAGGTGAAAATACAGATTTTGGAGCACATTTTTTTGGAATGTTATCCGGTGTTATTTTCGGTATAATATATCATGCTTTTGATATTAAATATGGACTTAGAAAGCCTTTATTTCAAACAATATTTTTTATATCCTCTTTTCTGATTTTTTCTATCTCATGGATTTTATCTTTTTTTATTATTCTTTAAGCCTAAGATTTGAACATTTTACTATTAGATAAGTACTATTTTTAGTATATTGAATAATGTAATTAAATTTAGATGGGACAGAAAATGAAAAAAATTATGATATTTTTTTTCGCCTTAATAATTATTGGTTGTGATAGCGGAAATGTTACCGCTCCAAATACTGAGACGGAATATTACATAATTAGTGATCTTGAAAATAGTATAATTAAATCCGGATACAGTAATAATAGGGACAATCTTATAATCATTGGCTATGATCAAAATATATACCCTGATTCTATATCAATCTCTGCTACTCTCACAAATGAGAGTTTTTTATTATATGTACCTTTTTTTGATGATGGAGGGTTTGATCAATCAAGTAATGATCATATACCAAAAGATGGAAAATTTACGGCACTACTTCCTAAAAACTCTATTCCGGAAGGTAGTTACAAACTTAATATAAACGCTTTTCATGGTAATATTGAGGTGTCTAACATTTTTGATATAAGTTTTTCAAATGCAAAAGTTCCCATAATTGAGTTTGTTTCCAATCTGAATAATGGAGATATTTTAGAATCGGGTTTTGAGACGATTATTTCCTCTGTTAAAGTAATAGATGAGGATAATATTAATGGAGTTGATGATACTCAAGATTTAAAACTTGAAATAATAAAAGATGGTAGTGTTTTTAAAAGTTTTAATTATACAAGAGAAAATTATGAAGATGATTTTATTGTTGAAATAATGAGAGATATTTCATCTGCTTTAGAAACAGGAGAGTATACTTTTAAGTTTACTGCCAAAGATGATTTTGACAATATTAGTACACCTTACATTTTGAATATAACTCTTGTTAATGGGGATCCCGTAATAGTTTCAAATAATATTCCTGAATCTATAGAACTTGAAGAGGGTGATAATAAAACTACATTTTCTGTAGAGATTAGTGATGGTCAAACTCTTTCAGATATTGATAAGGTTGAGTTTAAACTACATGTTTCACCAACCCTTTATCCAATGTTTGATGATGGAGATCCTTTAAGAGGAGATTTGATAGCTGGAGATGGGATATACTCTGAAATTTTCTCATTTCCATATAACGTTGTAACACCGGGTGAATATCTATATGATATTATAGCAACTGATAAGGCTGGTAATATTACAACATCAACATACACTTTAGTTATAAAAGATGATGAATAAGGTTAAAGAATGAAAAAAATAGTTACAATCTTTATAGTTTTACTTGTTTCTCTATCATTTTCAAAACTTCCTTCTACTTACAAATTTGAGAGAGATAAAAATTTTGATAATGATCATATACATGGAAACTTTATTTTAGATATTGTTACAACTCCTTTGACTCCGGAGAATATTTATGTAGCAACAGGAGACGGACTTAGTGTTGGCGATAACTTAGATGAATCAATAGATAATTTTAAATGGTTTAACACTGTTGTTGGATGGGGAGGTTCCAGTGCCATTGCTTTTTCTGCGGATAAAGAGGTACTTTGGATGGCGACCGGAAAAGATTCTTTTGTTGTTGATACTGATGATTTCCTTCCTACCGGATCAGGTATTCACAGAAGTGATGATTTTGGTAAAACATGGAAACATTTTAAGCAACCGGGATTAACCCCAATTCAGGGTATTACATATGATCTTGCTTGTGATGATAAAGGTCAAGTTTGGGCTGCATGTTTTGGACAATCTATTCAGAGAAGTTCAGATAATGGAGAAAGTTGGACTCCTCTCTCTCCTGATAGTATACCTTGGTCACCAACCTCTCCTTTAAAGTATCTTAATCATAGGGTTTTTTCAGTTCATCATTCGGTTGAAGATCAGATGATTGTAGGTAGTGCAGGTGGTATAAATTTTTTAGAGAACTATAATGTTCCTGATGAAGATTATGTTTGGAAAAATTTCTCTTATCCTCAGCTTACAGGAAATTTTGTAACCCATATTAATTCTAGAGAGTATGAAGGTAAGAGTGAAATTTGGGCTGCTACATGGGTTGCTGAATCTCAGAGCGAGAAAAATGGAGTTTCATACACTAATGATGGTGGAGAAACATGGAATAAAACTCTTGTGGGTGAGAAAATCTACTCTATTGATTTTTCTCAAGATGGTGTTTTTGCTTCAGGTTCTAACGGTTTATGGTTCAGAAGAGACGGAAGTGAAAATTTTGAGAAGTTTGATATAAGAATTAATGACCCTATGAGTATGGAGGTTATTGAAATAGAAAGAGTTTATACTTTCAAAGAGTATGATGGAAAATATTTTATAGGAACTCCTAAAGGTGTTGCTGTTTCTGATGATATGGGAAATAGTTGGAAACTTTTCCAAGGCTATAAAAAACCTGAGGTTGAAGATAAAGAGAAAACCTATGCTTTCCCTTCTCCATTTTCCCCTTCAAGACATGAAAACGTAAAGATTATTTTTGAAAATAGAAGCAGTACAAAAGTTACTTTTAAGGTTTTCAACTTTGCCAATGAGAAGGTTGTTACAATAAAAAATGGTATTGTTTATGAACCCGGAACCCACTACTTACTCTGGAATGGAAAGGATTCAGACGGAGATATAGTTGCCAATGGCGGTTACTTTTACCTTCTTGAGTATGATGGTAAAAAAGAGTGGAATAAGTTTTTTATTTTTGATTAAGGGATCTCTATAATGAAAGTTTATATAATTATAATATTTGGTTTTATTCTTTCTCTATTTGCTACTACAGATGGTAGTAAGGCAGGAAGTTTTTTAAGATATGGAATGGATGCAAGGGGAGAGGCTTTAGGAAGAGCTTTGGTTGCAGAGTATAAAGATACAGGTTTTTCAGCTTTTTATAATCCTTCTGTTTTATCTACAGTTGAAAAATATTCTCTATCTTCAAGCTACAGATCCCTTTCGTTAGATAGGAATTTAGGGCATGTTGGCATATCAATTCCTCTTAGAGGAGAAGCAGGTGTTTCTTTAAATTGGATCTATGGATATACAACAGACTTTAATAAAAGGGATAATGACGGAAATATTTACGATATATTTTCATATAATGAGAATATGTTTTCCCTCTCCTTTGGTTTAAAGTTAAAAACAGGTTTGAGATTTGGTATAACAGGAAAATATCTTTGGGCAAGAGTTCCTGAATTTGATTATACGGGAGAAACTGTTAATGCAACAGGTATAGCAGCAGATCTTGGAATCTCTTATCAAAAGGAGACCCAATTTGGAGATTTTTCATTTGGAGCCGTAGCAAGAAATATTAAGGGTTCCTTTAAGTGGGATTCCAAAGCTGTATTTAGCGAACCAAAAACAAAAACAGATAAGTTTCCTTCAACATATGAAATTGGTTTAAACTATATCCCTCAATTTTCAAGAGATTTAAAACTTTATTTAGCTGAATCTTTTTCAGATGAAGGTTACTATGGTTTTAAAATGGGGATTGAGTACATGTACATGTTTAGAGAAACTAAATTTTTTATTAGATCCGGTATAAACAATGATACGGTATGTAGCGGAGTTGGTTTACAGTATAACTACAACAACTATTTAATAGATTTTGATTTTTCCTATGGATATGAGGATATGGGAGAAAGCGAACCTAAAACTTTTAGCGTTAAATTTACATTTTAGTATTGGAGATAAAGATGAGAAAAATTATTGTTTTAATATTAATAATTATAGTATCTGCGGTTTATTCTAAATCAGGATTCAACTTTCTTAAAATGGAGCACTCTCCTGTTGGTATCTCAACAGCTGGAACAGATTATCTTTTTTCTCCAAAAGGGCAAGCGGTAAACTATAATCCGGCAGTTCTTTCCCTTTTGGACGGGACATCTTTTGGAGTCTCTTACTCATCTTCAGTTGAGGATAGTTATTTTACATCTTCCGAGATTAATCATAATCCCGGAGTTGGAAATATATCAGTTATATTTAATAGTTATGGAATTGATGATATTGATGGATATTATAAACCTTCAGAAAATCCACAGTATAGTTTTGATGCAAAAACCTTAGTTTCAGGTATAGGTTATGGTTATAAGTGGAATGATAACTTTAGTTTTGGCTTATCCTATAAACTTATTTTTGAGAAGATTGAATTTGATGAAGCATGGGCTCATTCGTTTAACGGAGGTGTTGTATATAGAGATTTGATTGAGGGATTGGTACTTTCTACCCATATTTCTAATCTGGGAACCTCAACAAGAGTTGAAGATACAAAGGAGAATCTTCCTTTTTCATTAAACGGAGGTATCTCATATTCACATAAGATAAATTTAGTTGGCGTTAATTTTGCCGTAAATAACAGGTATGATTTTAATGATGAGAAGAATTTTTTAAACTTGGGAGCGGAGATATCTTGGCAAAGTTCTTTCTTTTTAAGAGTGGGATACAGACCTGAAAATGAGGCTCAGATTTTAAGTTATGGAGCAGGATTTAAGGTTTATGGTTTATCTGTTGACTACTTCTATTCTCAGTTTGATGATATAGGGGATACTCAAGGATTTTCGGTTAATTATCAACTATTTTAATCCAATATTTTTTGGTGAATTACTATAAGAGAATAATTTTTGTTGTAAATTTGTTATAGAGAGGTAGAAGATTTATGAAAAGTTGGAAAATAGGAACAAAGTTACTATTTTTTGTTGTATCGGTAACTTTTGTTTTAATAACTACTCTTATTGTGGTTAATGTAGGTAAATTCAAGAATCTTACCAAAATGATGTTGGGTAAACAATCTGAAGAGGTTGCTTACAGATACGCAAACAAAATTATGGGCGAGTTTGACAAAACTTTAGTAATCGCAAGAAGTACTGCATATGCTATTTCAGGTTTAAAAGAGGAAGGAAATATAAATAGAGAAGATGTCCTTTCAATTCTTAAATCTGTAGCCAAAAATAATGAGTGTATAGCAGGTATATTTGCTGTGTTTGAACCAAATAGTATTGGAGGTAATGATAGTAGATATATTGGTCGTAAGGGCTCCGATGAAACAGGAAGATTTGTTCCTTTTTTTAAGAAGTTTGACAACAAAATAAATTTTGATCTTGTTAAAGATTATCATGAGAATGATTCTGGAAATAAGTTTTATATGTATCCTAAAAATACAGGAAATGAATTGATTGATAATCCCGTAATCTATCCTTTGGGAAACAGTAAAAAATTAGTTACTGCATATGTTGTTCCTATAAAAGAAAATGGAAAATTTATGGGAGTTGTTGCTACAATTATAGATCTTGGTATATTTCAAGATTTAATAGAAAAAAATAGTCTTGAAGAAACAGGATTTGCATTTTTTGTTGCTAATAATGGATTAACTGTAGCACATCCTGAAATTAACGGTGAAAGTATGGTTGGAAAAAACTTTTTTAAGGTTTTATACGAAAATGGAGATAATAAATATAAAGAAGATGCTATAAAAGAGGGAAAATTTCTTGTAACAAAAGGTGTTAATTTAAAAAATGGAAAAACTACAGAAGTTATATATACACCTATAAAAATAGGAGATACCAATACACCTTGGTCTCTCTGTGTTGTAATGCCTACATCTATTTTGGAGCAGGTTAATAGAGTACAATGGTTCTCTATAATTTTTTCAGTTATAATATTATTTGTTTTAGGAGGAGTTATCCATTTCCTAATTTCTAAAATAGTTGCAAGACCTCTTCTTATGATTTCAGATTATGCGTCTAAAATTGCTAGAGGAGATCTTGATTTTTATATTGAAATTGATAGAGAGGATGAGATTGGAACTCTTGCAAACTCATTTAGATCAGTTCAAGAAACAAGTGAGGATATTTCTAAACTTATAGCTTATATAAATGGGGAGTACAATAAAGGTAATCTAAAAGCTAAATTTAACACCTCTCAGTTTAAAGGGGAATGGAAAGATCTCATTGATAATGTCTTAAAAACTTTTAATAGTGTTATTATTCCTGTAAGAGAATCAATTAGGGTTCTGGGAAAAATAAAAAGAGGTGATTTAAGAGAAAATATTACTATGGAAGTTAATGGTGATTTTAATGAACTTAAAGATGCTGTTAATGGTGTTCATGCCGGTCTTTCATTTATAATACAATTTTCCAAAAAAATAGCCAATGGAGATATGGAAATAGATATTTTCAAAGCCTCAAATGATGACCAGATTCATGAATGGCTGGTACTAATGAGAGACAATATTAAACATATTGTTTATGAGGTTAATAAATTTGGAGAGTTCTCTTCTAAAGGTGATTTTGATAATATTAGCTTTGAGAATAAAGATGCTAATGGTGTTTATGAAGAAATTTTTAATAATTTAACCAAAACAGTTAAAGCTATAAAAGATCCTCTTAATGAAGTAAACTTTGTTATGGGAAAAATGGCAAATAGAGATCTTTCTGTAAAGGTTGAGGGTGATTACGAAGGTTTGTTCAGAGGAATGAAAAGAAGTATAAATGATTTTACGGATGCAATAAATAAAGCTCTTTCTCAAGTTGCTGCTTCCACAGATGAGATAAATATAGGTTCTTCCAAAATATCCGGTGCAAGTCAAAGCCTTAAAGAGAGTGCTAACAAACAGGCAGAAGCCGTTGATGAATTAACTAAAACTATGACAGAGATCTCTTCTCAAACTAGAGCAAATGCCGAAAATGCGAACATGGCAACAAAACTTGCTGTTGAGGCTAAAAAATCTGCAGATTCAGGAAATAAGCGAATGGATGAGATGGCAAAAGCTATGAATGAAATTTCAGAAAGTTCTCAGGAGATAAAAAAAGTAATTAAGGTTATTGATGATATAGCTTTCCAAACTAATCTACTGGCATTGAACGCGGCTGTTGAGGCTGCTAGAGCCGGAGCTCACGGTAAGGGTTTTGCCGTTGTTGCAGATGAGGTTAGAAACTTAGCTCAAAGATCGGCAGAAGCTGCAAAAGAAACAACAGAACTAATAGAATTATCCAATAAGAGGGTTGAAAAAGGCTCTGACATAAGTATGGAAACCATGAGATCACTCGAAGAGATTTCACTAAATATAACAAAAACGGTTGACTTGGTGGAAGAGATTGCCATATCTTCTGAAGATCAGGCTAGGGGTATTGAGCAATCAAATGACGGTTTATCTAGAGTATCAATAGTTACACAACAAAATGTAAATATGGCAGAAGATACAGCGGGAGTTTCAGTTGAGTTAACATCACAGGCTGAAAATCTAAAAAATATGATCTCTTCATTCAGGTTAGATAGTTCTGATTTAGCTACAAAAAACATTGATATAAGGGTTAATGATGAATTTGAGAATAGTTCTGAGGATGATTTAGAATATGTTGATGACTTTAATGAGTTTTAGAACTTAAATTAATTGTATTAAAAAAAGGGGGTGTACTATTTTATACACCCCTTTTTAGTTAGTTTATATTATATAGCTCTATTTCCATTTGTTTTCATGAAATATTCAGTCTAATAAACAAAAGATTGTAAATTTAAAAAAAAATAGTATATTACCTATAGGAATTGTTTTTTGTTCAGTTCAATTTTTAAACTACCGGTGTATTTTTTGTCGCCAAAAGTGAAGTTTGAACTGAAAGGGCTTGTTTTTTAAGTCAGCAGCTTTTTTTGGTGCTTTTGTTAGTTTTTTTTACATATCGGAGAAGTGATTCAAGTATACGGTAGTAGCGTTATTTATACTTCCGTTAGAAATAACTTTATTTATAACACTTTCATATCTTAAAATAGAGTTCTGGAAGTGAGGCTTTATACAAAAATTTTCTGTTATAAAAGTTTGTGAGGTTAAGATGAAGTATCTATTTTTATTATCATTTATCATAAGTTGCTCTTTTCTCTATTCCTATGAGGTAGAGTGGGCTAAAATGTATAAAGGACCGAACAACAAGCCCGGCTTAGGAAATGATATCTTTTTTCATAACAATACTTTATACACTACAGGATCTTGTGGTTCAGAGTCTAGTGATCTTTGGTTATTAGGAGCTGACATAGATGGAAATGTGATACTCAACCAAAATATTGGAGGTACTGGTAATGATGTTGGACACTCTTTAATAGTTGATAATGATAATATTTATGCTGTTGGTGAAAGTGGGAATAATGGATATTTTGTTAAAACAGATCTAAGTGGATCTACTCCCATGGAATTAAATATTGAAGGTCTTGGTGAAAATGGTTTAAATCATCTTTTAAAAATGATTGATGGTAATCTTCTTTTGTCCGGTTTTGATACAAAAAATGGTTCTAAAGATTTTTTTATTTACAAAATAAATCCTGATAATGGTAAAAAAATATGGTCATCAACTCTTGGTAATCACACTAAGTTTGAAAAATCTTACTCTTCAATAGTGGGTCCTAATTACCATATATTTATTGTTGGCTATACATCCCATAGTAAACACGCTCTTGTTGTAAAGACAAATTATTTAGGGGTTTATGAAGCCGATTATAAACATAGTCAATTTGAAAGCTTTAATGATATTATATATGATGATAATAATAAATTTATTTTACTGGGGTACTCAAAAAGTTTTGCTAGTGGATCTCGAGAAAAACTTGTTAAAGCAAAGATTGTTAAAATGGATACTGATGGTAATTTTTTAGAATCACCTTCTACATTTACCTTTGGAAATAACAATATAAATAAACCAAAATCAATTATTAAGCTTTCTTCCGGTAACTATCTGCTATGTGGTCTTACAAAGGTTACAGAAGATAGTAATGCTCAGGCTTGGCTTTGTGAGTTTACTCCTTTAGGTGATGTGGTGTGGAACTATGCCTACGATGAAAATATTGATGACGAATTTAATTCCGTTATTGAGCTTCCTGACCAAAGTTTAGTGGCAGTTGGAAAAACTATCTCAAATGATAATCATTCAAAACAGCTAATTGTCAAATTTAGAAAAGAGGGGATTAATCAAGCTCCTGTAGTCTCAGAGATACCTTCCCAAACAGTAGATGAGGGACAGCAATTCTCTACAATAAATTTAGATGATTATGTTGCAGATCCTGATAATGATGATGAGGAGATAATTTGGTCAATTGCAGGTAATAATACTCTAAGTATTGATATTATTGATAGAGTTGCCACAATTTCTTATCCCAATACTTGGTTTGGGAGTGAAACAATTACCTTTACAGCTACAGATCCAAAAGGACTTTTTCATTCTGGTAGTGCTACCTTTACCGTAAACGATATTGATCAGCCGATTTCAGTAACCTCAATCTTACCAAATGAAGGTGGAAACTTAACTGTTAATGAAGGAGATAGTTTAGATTTCAGTATAACAGCTTACGATCTTGACGGTAATGAATTAAGTTATTCTTGGAAGTTGGATAGTACTGAGGTGTCAACAATTTCTAGCTATAAATACACTCCAGATTATAATTCAGCTGGTAATCATACTTTAACTTTATATGTAACAGATAACTATGGTTCAAAGATATCAAGAGCTGATCTATCATACAGTTGGAACATAGCCGTAAATGATGTAGATCAGGGAATTGTAGTAACCTCAATCTTACCAAATGAAGGTGGAAACTTAACTGTTAATGAAGGAGATAGTTTAGATTTTAGCATAGCTGCTACCGATCCGGACGGCAAAGATTTAAGTTATAGTTGGAAGTTGGATAGTACTGAAGTGTCAACAATTTCTAGTTATAAATACACTCCAGATTATAATTCAGCGGGAGATCATACTTTAACTCTTTCTGTAACAGATAACTATGGAACAAAGATATCAAGAAACAACTTATCGTACAGTTGGAACATAACCGTAAATGATGTAGAAACTATTGTAGTAAACTCTATATCTCCAAATGGAGGTGGAGAGGTTATCATAAATGAAGGTGAAAATATTGATTTTTCAGTAGACGCTACTACTCTTGATGGTAGTAACTTAACCTACTATTGGAGATTAAATGGAAGAGTAAAATCTACAGAAAATAGTTATAATTTTATAACAGATTATGCAAGTGCAGGCAAGTATAATATAACTCTACATATAATGGATAATTCTAAATATAAAAGAGATCTTGACTTCTCTTGGAAAGTAAAAGTAAACGATTCAGATGCAGCTATTATTGTTAATGAAATTTTACCTTCTTCAGGTGGTAATGTATTCGTAAATGAGGGTGATAGTATAAATTTCAGCATAGATATTAAAGGTTCTAATGAAACAACAATAAACGACAGCTCCTTAAATGAGGGGTTATTTGCTTACTATCCCTTTAATAATGATTTTGATGATCTAAGTGTAAATAGCTATACAGGAACTCCACATAATGTAACTTTTGCACCTGATAGAAATGGTGTTTTTAATAGCTCTGCTAAGTTTAACTCTACAGGGTGGATTGAAATGCCTGAGAGGTTTACTCTTGAAACTATGACCTTTTCTATGTGGGTAAAGCCATTGAAAAAGGATTTCAAACCTAGATATATAGTTACACAAGGTACAGCTACTTATCCTTATACCAACTTTGCAGTAGGACAATATGGTAACAAGTTTACTCTCCTTTTAAATTTAAATGGAAATATTATTTATAAAAATCCTACTCCTCCAATAAGTATTGCAAATCGTTGGTCTTTTCTTACAATAACTTATGATATGAATAGTATTACATTTTATTTAGATGGTATAAAATATGCTGAATACATTGAGACAAGACCTTTAAACTATTCGCTACCAGGCAATCTAAATATTGGAACATTTGGTGATGATAAAAAATTTAATGGTTATTTAGATGAGTTTAGAATAATAGGAAGAGCTTTAAGTCAGTTTGAGGTTTTAGACCTATATCGTAGTAGCAGTAAATCTTTAAGATATAGTTGGAAAGTTGATGGTAAAGAGGTTTCTAAACTATCATCTTACAACTACAAGCCAGATTACAACTCCTCTGGGAATCATAGTGTAACTCTTGATGTAAGTGATGGTTATGGAGTAAAAAGCTCTATTAATTATAGTTGGGACTTAACCGTAAATGATGTAGATCAGGGAATTGAAGTAACCGCAATCTTACCAAATGAAGGTGGAAATCTAACTGTTAATGAAGGAGATAGTTTAGATTTCAGTATAACAGCTTCTGATCCTGACGGTAACGAATTAAACTATTCTTGGAAGTTGGACAATAATCAAGTAGGATTGGCTTCTAGCTATAAATATACTCCAGATTATAGTTCAGCTGGTAGTCATACTTTAACTCTTTCTGTAACCGATAACTATGGAACAAAGATATCAAGAAGCAACTTATCATACAGTTGG
>PDWJ01003035.1_pt1 | contig 31060 bp, 30 predicted proteins | sample 1430881 | NCBI WGS metagenome assembly PDWJ01 (sample SAMN01162460, study PRJNA174530) | Oral metagenome, whole genome shotgun sequencing project. | biome: Marine environment; feature: Marine mammal; material: Swab sample of the gingival sulcus; isolation source: swab sample of gingival sulcus...
GGCAGCCTTGAAGAAGTTTCGGCACTGTTCCGGCGGGAACAGGTCGCAGGTTTGGGCGGTGGATTGGAACAGCGTGTCGAAGGTGCGGGCTTTGAGCCGCCTCAAATGCGCTTTGAGCTTGGAGTAGGCCATTTCGATGGGATTCAGATCGGGCGAGTATGGCGGCAGATGGAGGAACCGCAGCCGTGTTCACGCAAGGCCTTTGTTGCCTCCTTGTTGCAGTGGGTTGCCAGGTTATCGAGGATGACGACGGTGCCGGGGGCAATTTCCGGGGCCAGCACTTCGCGGATGTAGACGGCAAAAGCGGGGCCATCCATCGCGCCCTTGATGACCCATGGCGCGATCAGCGCGTCCTGTGCCAGACCTGCGATCAGGGTTTGCGTTCCCCAACTCCCGAGGGGCGCATCCATGGTCAGACGCTCACCCCGTTTCGCCCTGCCGCGTAAGCGGGTCAGGTTGGTCTTCACTGCGGTTTCGTCAATGAACACAACGCGCCTGGGCAAGTCTGCAATGGCAGGAGGCCAGTGCCTGAACCAATCAGCCCGCTGCCGCCTTACCTTGGCGCGGCGGCATTCGGTCGCGACAAGCGACTTTTGTATGTGAACCCGAGCCGGGACAGCAGGCTGGCGATGGAAGAGTGGTGCACCTGCACGCCGGTCGCTTCAGCAAGTGCGTTGCGCAACTCAAAGAGCGTAATATCGGGGTCTTGCGCGACCAGATCTTCAAGGAGCGACTGATAAGGGGCCAGCTTTCCCGTCCCGCGGGGCGGTCCCTGACGGGCGGGTTCCGCATGGCCCCTGGTTCTCACCTGCTGCGCCCAGCGCGCACCTGTCGCCGGGGACAGTTTCAGACGCAAATCCGCCGCGCGCCCACTTGACCCTTCTTCAATGTTTCTCCGAAACCGCGTTCTGAATGCCGATGGCAAAGGTGCTGAGATGATCCATCCTCCCACACAGGATGAATCACATTCAAACAATCAAGGCCCTCCGCGATTCAGGTTCAAACCGAAATGCGCTATGTGATTGAAAACATTGGTCGGAGTGAGAGGATTCGAACCTCCGACCCCTGCCTCCCGAAGACAGTGCTCTACCAGGCTGAGCTACACTCCGACCGTGGCGGGCGGGATAGCTCAGCTTCGGAGGCTTTGCAAGGGGTTATCGACGCTCTTTCTTGCCCTTTGGCAAAGCTCCGGAAAGCCCCCATGCAAACGGCGCGCACCCCGCAGGGCACGCGCCGCTTGGGTGCCATACAGCCTCAAAGCGAGGTGTCGAGCGCGGCAAGGATGGCGTCGCCCATGCCGGTGGTGCCGACCGGGGTCACGCCCTCCTGGCCCATCAGATCGGCGGTGCGCAGCCCGTCGGCCAGCACCGTCTCGATCGCCGCATCCAGCCGGTCGGCCTCGGCGCCCTGGTCGAAGGAATAGCGCAGCGCCATCGAGAAGCTGAGGATACAGGCGATCGGGTTGGCCTTGTCCTGCCCGGCGATGTCGGGCGCGGAGCCGTGGACCGGTTCGTACATCGCCTTCGGCCGGCCGTTCGGCATCTGCGCGCCGAGCGAGGCCGATGGCAGCATGCCGAGCGAGCCGGTGAGCATCGCCGCCACATCCGACAGCAGATCGCCGAACAGGTTGTCGGTCAGGATCACGTCGAACTGTTTCGGCGCGCGCACCAGTTGCATCCCGCCCGCATCGGCGTACATGTGGCTGAGCTCCACGTCGGGGTATTCGTCGTCGCCCACCTTCTGGACGATTTCGCGCCAGAGCAGACCCGATTCCATCACATTGGCCTTCTCCATCGAGCAGACCCTGTTGCGCCGCTTGCGCGCCAGCTCGAAGGCCGACCGCGCGACACGCTCGATCTCGGACACGCTGTAGCGCTGGGTGTTGAGCCCGTAGCGCTCGCCGTTTTCCTCGAAAATCCCGCGCGGCTCGCCGAAATAGACACCACCCGTGAGCTCGCGGACGATCATGATGTCGAGCCCGGAGATCAACTCGGGCTTCAGCGAGGAAAATTCCGCCAGCGCGTCGAAGCATTGCGCAGGCCGCAGGTTGGCGTAGAGATCCATCTCCTTGCGCAGCCTGAGCAGCCCGCGCTCCGGCTTCACCGAGAAGTCGAGCGCGTCGTATTGCGGGCCACCCACGGCGCCGAGCAGCACCGCGTCGACCTCCTGCGCCCTGGCCATGGTCGCGTCGGCCAGCGGCACGCCATGCGCGTCATAGGCCGCGCCGCCCACGAGGTCTTCGCTCACATCGAAGCCAAGGCCGCGGTTTTCGCCGAACCAGTCAATGATCCGGCGCACCTGCGCCATGACTTCCGGGCCGATCCCGTCGCCGGGCAGGATGAGAAGGGAACCAACGCTCATGAGCTTTCCTCGAAGATTTTGAGTGGGTTTGAATGGGGTCTGAGTGGGCGTAGCTTCTTGCAGGGCAGTGGTCAAGAAAGCGCCAGAAATCCCTCTGCAAGCGCCTTCCAGACCCGCGCCACGCGAGGCATGCGCCGCATTTCCGGGCGGGCGGTGAGCCAGACCGGCAGCGCGGGCATCGGCAGATCCGGCAGCAGCCGTTCGACCAGAGGATCAGCCTCGCCGATGGATTTCTGCATGATCCCCACACCACCGCCCGCGCGCACCAATTGCCAGCAGGCGGCCTGATCGTCGGTGCGGAGCCTGAAGAACGCCCGCGTAACATCCCAACCGGCCGCGGCCATGCCCCGGATAATCAGTTCGTTCCGGTCGAAACCCACCCAGTCGAGCGCCAGCAGTGCTTCTTCATTTTCCGGGTATCTGACCCTTTCAAGGTATTTCTTGCTGCAATAGAGACCGAGTGCCTGGTCCGCCACATGCCGTGTTATCAAGTCAGGCTCGTGCGGGCGATACATCCGCACCGCAATGTCGGCCTCGCGAAACAGGAGGTTCTCGGCGCTGTCCGAAGCGACCAGTTCAATCTCGATCCCGGGTTCTTCCCGCCGCAAACCGGCAAGCATCTCCGGCAACAGAAAATGCGAAACCACCACAGAAGCGGTGATCCGCACCGGCCCGGCGAGCGCCCGGTCACCGTCCGCTGCCGTCAGTTGCAACCGCGCCGCGGCCTCGCGCATCGCCCGGGCCGGTGCCAGCATGGCTTCGCCGGTTTCGGTAAGCGCCAGCCCCTGCGCGTGCCGCCGGAAAAGCTCCCTCCCAAGCACGGCCTCAATCTCCCGCGCCTTCCGCCCGAGTGTCGGCTGGCTCAGGCCGAGGGCGCGGGCCGCACCAGAGAGGGAGCCGGCTTCGGCAATGGCAAGAAAGGTCTGAATCAGCGACCAGTTCAGTTTGTCAAAAGGGTGAGCCATTCAATCCTGAATAGCAGATCGTCAAGATCCGGCAATTCCTGTTTGCTGGTAAATGGCTATTCTTTGGGTCGAAAGGAGCCCTGTCATGACCCAGACTGTCCTGATCCTCGGCGCGTCCGGTCGCTTCGGACGCCATGCCGCAAACGCCTTTTCAACGGCAGGTTGGCGGATCCGTCGCTTCAATCGCGGTACTGACGACCTGAAAACCGCGATGTCAGACACTGATGTTGTGGTTTCGGCCTGGAATCCTCCGGGTTATCATCTCTGGAACGACGATCTTCTTGCCGCTCACCTGGCCGTCGCCAAGGCCGCCAGCCGCGCAGGTGCCACGGTGATCTTGCCCGGCAACGTCTATGTTTTCGGCCCCGATGCGCCCACGCCCTGGTGTGAAGATACGCCGCATCTCGCCACCAACCCGCTCGGGCGCTGCCGCCAACGCATAGAGGCTGCCTACCGTGACAGTGGCGCAAGGGTGATCGTGCTGCGTTGCGGCGATTTCATTGACACGGCAAAGACCGGCAACTGGTTTGAGAGCTACATCTCGGCTGATGTGGCGAAAGGGTTCATCCGCTATCCAGGCGTGTCTGATGCACCGCATTCCTGGGCCTTCCTTCCGGATGCGGCACGTGCGAGCCTCGCCCTGTCCGAGATGCGAGAGCACCTTGCCGGCTTCAATGATGTTCCCTTCGAGGGCTACACCCTCACCGGCGATGACCTGGCAAAAGCGATTGCAATGGCCGTTGGCCGCCCGATCTCCGTAAGACCCTTCCGATGGGGCCTGATGCGCCTGCTGACACCTTTCGTACCCGCGGTCGCCGGGGTTTTCGAGATGCGCTATCTCTGGTCCCTGCCCCACCGGCTGGACGGGACACGGCTCGCGGAACTGGTCCCCGACTTTCGGCCGACCCCGGTTGGCGAACATCCACCCAGACCAGCCGCCGGCGGCTGGCCGTTTCCACCACATCCAGAAACGCGTCTCCCGGGGCGGGCCAGACCACGCCCGCCCCGGCTACGCCGAGCCGGGCATCGGGGAGTACGTAGTCGACCCGCAGGTTTCCCGGAACGGGTTCTGTCCAATCCGCGGTGTCGAGCCCTGGATCGCCCCGGTGGTCCGGTGTTGCGGCTGCCAGGCCGCCGGGGCTTGCGGGCTTCGGGTCGGTAAGGCGGGGATCGTCCAGCAAGATCCGGATCGCCTCATGCCGTCCCTCGCCGTCAACCGGATCGAGATTGGCAGTTCCGATCACAACGACCGGCCCGGCGGGCGGGTCGAACGGCAGATCACCGTCAAGCAGGCGGGTCCAGAAGGCGATTTCGTCATGGTTGCGCCGGCCGTTGAGGTCTTCCGGCCCGTCGAAAACAGGTGTCGTCGCGGCGAAGGCGAGCAGGGTAACCAGGCCATGCCCGGTCTCGACCGGGACGCTCCAATGCCCGACCGAAGACAACCGCCGCCGGGCTGCGGCTTCTTCCGACGGAAACGGCGCGCCATCGACCTCCGGTGGGATCGCATCTGGAAGATCGGCCCAAAGAAAGGCGGAATAGTCCCGCATTTCGCCAAGTGGCAGCTTCGAGAGCACCACCATGCCACCTGCGCCGGTGAAGCGTCCGTAGCCATGTGAATCACGCGCCTCCCCGGTCCTGCCGTTGCCGTCGAGATCAAGCCCGCTTTCGAGCCCTGCGTTGGGCATAGCGGCCAGCCGGTGAGGATAGCTCACCCCGGCTTCGGCCAGCCGGTCCGCGAGCGCCGTCAGGGCATGGCCACCCATGTCCCAGTCGAAACCGTTGAGAACCAGAACATCCGGCGCAGCGGCAGCGATCACCTCAACGACCGCCAGCACCTGTTCGTTACCCCGCAGGATCTTTCCGGCAAGCACGCCCGGCCCCTTCTGGCCAAGCTCGGCATCCCAGGTGGCAAACCGCAGGGTTTCGCCCACAGATGCCCCCGCTTCCAGAAGGGCAAACGCTGTCACCAATGCCGGAAACAGGCGCATCACGCAGGCTGTAACCCGTCGTCCTGCGCCGCAACGTGGCGCGCGCGCTGCTCCTTGATCATGTCCGCCACCCGCTGCATGGCGATTCCACGCATGAACAGTGACGTCGGAAGGAAGGCCCATGCCGTGATCGTCCAGATCACTGTCATGTCATTGATCACCGAGATCGGGCCAATAAACGAGGAAGCGAATTTGACGATGAGCGGCGTGAGGAAGGGCAATATGAAACCCAGCGCCACATTGAAACGCGAATCCCGTTCGAGCCGCTCAACCACATCGCCGCCAGTGGTCGGGTCGAACATTGGCAGGTTGACCCAGACGTTGAATTTGCCCCCGGTTCTCGGCCAGTTGGTGATCCGAAGCTGGATGATGAAGATCGCGAGTGAAACCAGCGAGATCAGATAGGCCATACCCGAGGTGGTACGCAGGAGCTCAACATCCCGCGCCCGCGCCGTTTCGGGCAATATCAGGGTGATGAGGCGGACGGGCGAATAGGGAATGTCGATCGACTGACCGATGAGGGAGCCCACCGCCTGGGCGAAATGCGTGGACACGCTATCCACCGTCTGTCCGCGCACCACTACCGAGAGCATGAGCACTGTGAAATAGAGACCCATGAAGCGGATGCGGTTGAATGGCGGTGCATCGCGAAACTCGACCAGCCCCGGATAGTCGGAGGCGTATTCGAAGAAGGTCAGCGCTGCGGCAAAGATCGCGATGAGCACCACGATCTGGGTCGTATCGCTCGACAACATCGGCAGCAGGAGTGCCGGAGTCGACACCAGCAATACCATGAAAAACGCGCGCGCAATTGCGCCCGGAATACGACTACCCACTGGTTTTTTCCCCAACCTGGTCGGGCGCGATACGATGCCGCAGCCCTTTTCCCAACCTGATCCTGCCAATTGTGGCAAGCTGCCTCACATTTGCCATATTGTCCCCCAATTTCAGCCAGCACCGCAAGTAACGCCTTCATAAGGCACAAGATTCAGGGCCGATATTTGGAGGAAGTGGTGCGATTGTGCATCAATTTTCAAACCAAAATGGGGCCGCCTTGACGGCGACCCCGGATGTTGTGTTTGCTGGTGTTCACGCCCCGAAATATGGCCTGAACAATGCTGGATTTGCCAAGGTATTGGTTCCGCCGAAAGCCCCGGATTCGTCAGACCCAGGGCCGTTCCTGACTGGCTTTCGCCTCGAATGTGTCAATCGCGGCTTTCTTTTCCAGGGTGAGGCCGATGTCGTCAAGACCGTTGAGCAGGCAATGCTTGCGGAACGGGTCCACCTCAAACGCGATCTCGCCGCCGTCGGGGCCGGCGATGATCTGGTTTTCGAGGTCGATGGTCAACTGCGCATTGGCACCGCGCCCGGCGTCGTCCATCAGCTTGTCGACATCTTCCTGCGGCAGGACGATCGGCAGGATGCCGTTCTTGAAGCAGTTGTTGAAGAAGATGTCGGCGAAGCTGGTCGAAATGACCGCGCGGATGCCGAAATCCTTCAGCGCCCAGGGGGCGTGTTCGCGCGAGGAGCCGCAGCCGAAATTGTCGCCCGCAACGATGATCTGCGCCGCGCGGTAGGGCGGTTTGTTGAGCACGAAATCGGCAATCTCGTTGCCGTCGCGATCATAACGCATCTCGTCGAACAGGTTCACCCCGAGGCCCGAGCGCTTGATGGTCTTGAGGAAGGCCTTGGGGATGATCATGTCGGTGTCGATGTTGACCAGCGGCATCGGCGCGGCAACGGCGGTGAAGGTGGTGTATTTTTCCATCACATCATCTCCCGCACATCGGTGAGTTTGCCGGTGACCGCCGCGGCGGCGGCCATGGCCGGGCTCACGAGATGGGTGCGGCCCTTGTAGCCCTGGCGGCCCTCGAAATTGCGGTTCGAGGTCGAGGCACAGCGTTCTTCCGGGCCGAGCTGGTCGGGGTTCATCGCGAGGCACATGGAGCAGCCCGGCAGCCGCCATTCGGCGCCGGCGGCTTCGAACACCGCCGCGAGACCCTCTTCCTCGGCCTGTTCACGCACCAGCCCCGAGCCCGGCACGATCATCATCCGCACAGTCTTGGCCACCTTGCGCCCATCCAGCACTCTGGCGACTTCGCGCAGGTCTTCGATCCGGCCGTTGGTGCAGGAGCCGACCCAGACCACGTCGACCGGGATTTCGCTGAGCGGCGTGCCCGGTTCGAGCCCCATATAGTCGAGCGCGCGCCGGGCGGCCTCGACCTTGCCGCCCTCGAAGTCTTCGGGCGCGGGCACATTGCCGGTGATCGGCAGCACGTCTTCGGGCGAGGTGCCCCAGGTGACCACGGGTTCGATCTCTTCACCCCTAAGGGTGACGATCTTGTCCCACACCGCGTCGTCGTCGGATTTCAGCGTCTTCCACCAGGCGAGCGCCTGTTCCCAGAGCGCACCCTTGGGTGCATGGGGTCGGCCGCGCACATAGTCGAAGGTGGTCTCATCCGGCGCGATCAGCCCGGCCCGCGCCCCGCCTTCGATCGCCATGTTGCAGACGGTCATCCGGCCTTCCATCGACAGATCGCGGATCGCTTCGCCGCAATACTCGATCACATAGCCGGTGCCGCCCGCAGTGCCGGTGACGCCGATCACCGCGAGGGTGACGTCTTTTGCGGTCACCCCGGGCCTGAGCTTGCCGGTGATCTCCACTTTCATGTTCTTCGATTTCTTCTGGATCAGGGTCTGGGTGGCGAGCACATGTTCGACCTCCGAGGTGCCGATGCCATGGGCCAGTGCGCCGAAAGCCCCGTGGGTCGCGGTATGCGAGTCACCACAGACCACGGTCATCCCCGGCAGGGTCCAGCCCTGTTCCGGCCCGACGATATGCACGATGCCCTGGCGGATGTCGTTCATCGGGTAATGATGGATGCCGAACTCGGCGGCATTCTTCGCCAGCGCCTCGACCTGGATCCGGCCTTCCTCATTGGCGATCACCCCTTCGAGCCGCTCGAGCGTGGTGGGCACGTTGTGATCCGGCACGGCGATGGTCTTGTCGGGCGCATGGACCTTGCGGCCGGCCATGCGCAGCCCTTCGAAAGCCTGCGGGCTGGTGACTTCATGGACGAGGTGGCGGTCGATATAGATGAGGCAGGTGCCATCCTCGGCCTCATGGACGAGATGGGCATCCCAGATCTTGTCGTAAAGCGTTTTCCCGGACATGCGGGTCTCCCTTCGGGTAAGGTTGAAACGGATTGACGGCGGCGCGGCCTCAAAGTCGGGCCAGCACCGTGCGGGCCGCGCCGAAAAACCGCCAGGGCAGGCGGGCGCGATCGTCCATGTCGAAGATCCGTATCATGGGAAGGAGATACAGGCTGGCCCCCTTTCCGGCAAGGGTGACGCTTTCACGATCTGGACGCCGGGGCCGGGATTTGCGACGGTTACGGCAGAGGAAAGGGCAACCATGGGAAACAGTACGACAGGACCGGGCACGGCGGGGCCGGCCCCGCAGGAGATCGCCCTCGGGCTCTGGGAACAGGCAATAATCTGGGCGGAAGGGCTGATGCGCCCAAGCGTCGGCTTGCAGGCGCTGATCATCCTGGCTCTGTTTCTGATCGCCCATTTCGCTTCCCGCGGGCTCAGCCTCCGCTGGCAGGCCTGGCTGCGCACCCGGGAGGGCTGGCCAACCTGGCGTATGCGGCTGGGCATTCTGATCAACCGCCAGATGCGGCTGATGATCTTCGTCATGACGATCTGGCCTGTCGTCTGGACGATGCGCGCCGTCACCTGGCCGTGGCGGAGCTATCTGCTCGCCGTGGCCGGGCAGCTTTCTTTCGCCTGGCTGCTGATCGCGCTGGTCACCCGCTTCATCGGCAACCAGGTTTTGCGCCTCACCGTGCGGGCCGCCGGCTGGGCCTGGGTAACTGTCGATATTCTTGGTCTCAACGAGGAGGCCATCGCCCTGATGGAGGCCGTGGCCATCAGCGTGGGCGACATCACGCTGACGCTGTGGATGGTGGTGCAGGCGGTGGCTGTCCTCGGCGCGCTGCTATTCGCGGTGCGATTCATTTCGGCCAGCGCGGCCACGCGGATCCGCCGCTCGTCCGACATCAGCCCCTCGATTCAGGTGCTAACCATAAAGGTGTTGCGGGTCGCGCTCTATTCCGCCGCGATCTTTCTCGGACTCAAGGCCGTCGGGGTCGATCTCACGGGGCTTGCGGTGCTTTCCGGTGCCATCGGTGTCGGCCTCGGTTTCGGCTTGCAGAAAGTGGTCTCCAACCTGGTTTCCGGTTTCATCCTGCTGCTCGACAAGTCGATCAAGCCCGGCGACGTGATCTCGCTCGGCGAGACCTTTGGCTGGATCGAGGAAATGGGCGCGCGTTACGTCGCGGTGGTGACACGCGACGGCAAGGAATACCTCATTCCCAACGAAGATCTGATCACCGGCCAGGTGGTGAACTGGTCGCATACCAACGCTTTCGTCCGGCTCGATATCCATTTCGGCACCGCCTATCACAACGACCCCTATCTGGTGCGCAAGGTCGCTATCGAAGCGGCGCAATCGGTCGACCGGGTGCTGAGCTCGCGCCCGGCGGTCTGTCATATCGTCGGGTTCGGCGACAGCTCGGTGGATTATGTGCTGCGGTTCTGGATCGACGATCCGACCGGGGGGCTCACCAACATCCGCGGCGCGGTGTTCCTCGCGCTCTGGGACGGTTTCGCCGAAAACGGCATCGACATACCGTTCCCGCAGCGCGAAGTGCGGCTGCTCTCCGACGGACAGGCATCCGAGGAAACATGATGGTTCCATGACGTGGGGGCCACAACCGTTGAATAACGCCCGCGAGTTGTTATCCTTGACATATCCCGGCGCCGGGGAAGGAACGGCGCGCCATGAAGGAGGACAATGTCCTGTCTCAGATCTCTGACGCGGCCCCCGGGGCGGCCGCTGCCGGGCGCGGCGCGATGAAGACGCGCACGTCCTTTTCGAGCAAAGAACTGCTTGATCTCATCACCCATACTCTGGACGAGGAAAAGGCAGAGGAGATCGTGGCGATCCCGCTGAAGGGCAAGTCGTCGATCGCCGATCACATGGTGATCTGCTCCGGTCGTTCCTCGCGCCAGGTGGCGGCGCTGTCGGAGAAGGTTACCGACAGGCTGAAGCAGGAGATGGGCCTGTTGTGCAAGATCGAGGGCAAGGATCAGGGCGACTGGGTGCTGATCGACGCGGGCGACGTGGTGGTTCATATCTTCCGGCCTGAAGTCCGCGAGTTTTATCAGCTCGAAAAACTGTGGATGTCGCCGGACGCCTCGCCCGCCGCGCGCAGCGTCTGATGCGGGTGCATATCGCTGCCGTCGGCCGGCTCCGCAAGGGGCCGGAGCGGGTGTTGGTTGATGACTACCTCACCCGGTTTGACAGAACCGGGCGGGCGCTGGGGATCGGGCCGGCGCGCGAACTGGAAGTCGAAGACCGCAAGCGCGGCGGCATGGCGGCCGAAGCCGCGCTGCTCGGCAAGGCGATTCCGAAGGGTGCACTCATCTGTGTGCTCGACGAACGCGGCAAGGCGATGTCTTCGCCCGACCTTGCCCGCCAGCTCGTCCGCTGGCGCGATGCCGGACGACAGGATCTTGCCTTTGCCATCGGCGGGGCCGACGGGCTCGATGCCGCCTTTCGAGACAGCGCCGGGTTTGCCTTGAGTTTCGGGGCGATGGTCTGGCCGCATATGCTGGTCCGGGTGATGCTGGCCGAACAACTCTACCGCGCCGCCTCCATCCTTGCAGGCACCCCCTACCATCGCGCCTGAGGCGCAACGCCCGGCCAGGCAAGCCGGCCCAGGCGTTTCTGCTGGAACAGAGCCGGTTATTGCTGGTCCATCATGCCGATGGTCGAAAGCCCCTTGATGAGGTCCACCGCGTAGCTGAGCTGGAAATCCTTGTCGCGCAGTTCGGCGGCCTCTTCCGCCGCGGCACGTTCTTCCTCGATCAGCTTGATCTGGTCTTCCGTCAGGCTGTCGTTGTCGAGTGAGCCGCGCAGGTCCGCTTCGGTCCGGACAGGACGGCCCTTGTCCTCTCCTTCTTCCTCTTCCGGCACCCGCGCGGGCTGTTCGACCACGATATCGGGGCTGACGCCCAGCGCCTGGATCGACCGGCCCGACGGCGTGTAGTAGCGCGCCGTGGTCAGGCGCATGGCCCCATCACCCCGAAGCGGCATGACAGTCTGCACCGATCCCTTGCCAAAGCTCTTGGTGCCGACAACCACCGCACGGCGGTGATCCTGCAAGGCACCGGCAACGATTTCCGAGGCCGAAGCAGAGCCGCCATTGATCAGCACCACCACCGGCTTGCCCGCCGCAATATCACCCGGCTCCGCGTTGAACCGTTCGGTGTCTTCGGGATTGCGCCCGCGGGTCGAAACGATCTCGCCTTCCCTCAGAAAGGCGTCCGACACGGCAATCGCCTGGGTCAGAAGCCCGCCGGGGTTGTTGCGCAGATCAAGCACCACACCTTCGACATTCTCAAGGCCTCCGAGTTCTTCGGTCACGGTATCGAATCCGTCGGAAATGTTTGGAAAGGTCTGATCGTTGAATGTGGTCACCCGGATCAGCACGGTGTTGCCGATCGCGCGCACGGTTGCGGCTGTAAGCTTGATGGTATCGCGGATGATCGAAACGTCAAACGGTTCGTCCACGCCCTCCCGCACCACGGTGATGACAATCTCGGAGCCCACCGGGCCGCGCATCAGACCAACCGCCTCGTCGAGCGTGAGCCCAAGCAGGCTTTCGCCGTCAACATGGGTGATGAAATCGCCCGACAGCATCCCGGCATCGTCCGCGGGTGTGCCATCCATCGGCGAGACGACCTTTATGAAGCCCTCCTCCTGGGTGACTTCAATGCCGAGCCCGCCAAAAGCACCGCGGGTCTGCCGCCGCATGTCGGCGGCATCTTCCGGCGGCAGGTAGTTCGAATGGGGGTCGAGCGAAATCAACATGCCGTTGATCGCGGCCTCGATCAGTTCTTCGGGCGCGACTTTCTCGACGTAATTGGCACGGATGCGTTCGAACACATCGCCAAACAGGTCGAGCTGCTGATAGACGGAGGCACTGCGGCCCGCGTCCTGGGCAATCAGCGGCCCCGCTATCTGCGTTGTCAGCACCGTGCCGGCGAGGATGCCGCCTGCTGCGGCCATCAGCATTTTCTTCATGGTCTCTCCGGATGTCTCTCTCAATCGGCCTCTGTGAACCATTCGCCCGGGTCCAGGGGCTCTCCGTTCCGTCTCAGCTCTATATAAAGCGTTTCCGTGGCCTCGGCGCCACCACCTTCCGCAACCGACATCAAAAACGCTTGATCCGCGCCCATTGCGGTGCCGCCCATGAGCCCGACCGCAGCGCCCTTCGGCAGGACTTCGCCAACCTTGCCGAATAGCTGCCCAAGCCCCGCCAGAACAAGGAAATACCCCTCGCCCGGCTCCAGAACCGCCACCTCGCCGAAATCGAGCAGCGGCCCGAGATAGCGGATCGTCGCGGGCCAGGGGGTGGTGACCAGTGTCAGCGGCCGGGTCGCCACCACCCAACCGGGGCGGCGCACGCCTGCGGCATCGGCCTCGCCGGCGCGGCGGATCACCCGGCCGAACACCGGCATGTCGAGCTGGCCCCGGGCGGCGGTGAAATCAGTGGTTTCCACCGGCACCGTTTCATCAACGAAACCGGTACCCGCCAGACCGCCGGCAAAGCTTTCGAGCGTGTCGGCCGATCGCAGCAGACTGGCCATTGCTTGCGGATCGGTCACCAGGCGGTTTGGCAGATCCGTCCGGTTCGCTATCGCCCTGGAAAGCTCCGTGCGCGCGTCTTGCACGCCCCTGAGCCCCTCTTCAAGCGTGCCCAGCGCCTCTTCCTGAAGGGCCCTCAGTGCGGTGACTTCCTCAAGCTGGAGACGCAGCGCCTCCGCTTCGCGGGCCAGCGCCGGGGTGACATGCGCCACCAGCATTCCCGACCGCACTGTTCCCAAAGGCCCTTCGGGGTGCAGCAAAAGGCTTGTATCCGGCGCGCTCTGGATCGTCTGCAAAACGCCCAGCAAGCGGGCGAGCCGGTCATTTTCAGCGGCAAAACTGTCCTTGATGGCGCGCTCGCGGATCGCTGCCTGTCTGAGCCCCTCGCGCAGCGCTGCAAGCCCTGCCTCATAGGCCCGCACGGTTTCGGTCAGCGCCGCAACCCGCCCGCGCCTGCCCTCGGCCATTTCCAGCGATACCTGCGCCGCCCGAAGCGCCTCGATCGCCGCGGCGGCGCTTTCCGCCGGGCTTGCCCGGCCCGACTGACCTGCCAGATCCGTCTGGCCGGATTGGCCCGACTGGCCTGCCGCCGGCCCGGACAGGCAGGCGAGGCAGGCCAGAGCGCCCGCAATGAGCGCCCCTCGCGTCAATGGACGATCAGGCTCTGGCCGGTCATTTCTTCCGGCTGTTCAAGCCCCATGAGCTCCAGCAGAGAGGGGGCAAGATCGCTGAGGCGGCCGTCGCGCAGGCTGACCCCTTCGGGTCCGCCAAACATCACCACCGGAACGAGGTTGGTGGTGTGCGCGGTATGCGGCCCGCCGGTCTCGGGGTCGACCATTGTTTCGCAATTGCCGTGGTCGGCGGTGACGATCACCGCACCGCCGACCTTCGCAAGCGCCTCGACGGCACGGCCGAGCTGGGTGTCGACGGTCTCCACCGCCTTGATCGCGGCCTGAAGATCGCCGGTATGGCCCACCATGTCGGGGTTGGCGAAGTTGACGACGATCAGGTCGTAGCGCGCCTCGATCGCCTCCACAAGCTTGTCGCCCACCTCCGGGGCGCTCATCTCGGGCTGCAAGTCATAGGTCGCGACCTTCGGCGAGGGCGCCATGTAACGGTCTTCGCCCACTTCCGGCTCTTCCTTGCCGCCGTTGAGGAAGAAGGTCACATGCGGATATTTCTCGGTCTCGGCGAGGCGGAACTGCCGCAGCCCCTTCTGCGCCACCCAGGAGCCGAGCGTGTTGACGATGTCGCGCGGCGGAAACACCGTGGTCATGTAGTCGTTGTGACGCACCGAATATTCCACCATCCCGAGCAGCGCCGAGAAGGCCGGACGCTTGCCGGTATCGAAATCGGCAAAGCCCGGCTCGCCGATGGCGCGCAGGATCTCGCGCACCCGGTCGGCGCGGAAGTTGACGCAGAACACACCGTCATTGTCATGGATGCCGGTATGGCCCTCAAGCACCGTGGGCTGGATGAACTCGTCGGTCTCGCCGCGCTCGTAAGCCTTTGCAATGGCCTCGTCGGCACTGGCGGCGGTCTCGCCCATCGCCTTGACCATCGCGTCATAGGCGCGGCTCCTGCTCGCGCGCAGAGGAGGGCGGCACGTCGCGTCCGTCGGTGATCGCGTGGATCTTCACGCTGATGCCGGCATCGGTGATCGCTTTCGCTGCGGCGACGATATGATCCTGATGCGCATGCACCCCGCCGGGGCTGGTGAGCCCGAACAGATGCGCCTCGCCCCCGGCCTGTTTCACATCGGCGATGAACCTGGTCAGCGCCTCCTTTGTGAAGAAATCGCCGTCCTCGATCGAAAGGTCGATCATCCCGAGATCCATCGCCACCACCCGGCCGGCGCCGATATTGGTGTGCCCGACCTCGGAATTGCCCATCTGCCCTTCCGGCAGGCCGACGGCGCGGCCATCGGTCTTGAGCGTGGCATGGGGGCCGGTCGCGATCAGCCGGTCGAAGGTCGGGGTGTTGGCGAGTTTCACGGCATTGTTTTCGCGCTCTTCGCGAATGCCGAAACCATCGAGGATGCACAGAACGACGGGCTTGGGCGTGGACATGACAGGCCTCCATTTGCTGTTGAACCTTATCTAGTGTGCAGGTCGCCCCGGGGCAATCGGTGATCCTTCCCGGATAACGCCAGGGTGACCGGGGTGACATGGCGGCAGCGCCGTGCCAGAAGGGGCCAGAGCCGCACCCCGGACCCACGCCCCACCCCATCCCGGAGGAAAGCATGACCCCGCAAGACATCGCCCGCCTGCCCTACCGAAAGAATGTCGGCATCATGCTGGCCAATGAGGACGGCAAGGTCTGGGTCGGCCAGCGGCTCGACGCGATGCGCCTTGGCACCGGCGAGACCGCGTGGCAGATGCCGCAGGGGGGGATCGACAAGGGTGAAAAGGCGCGCGCCGCGGCGTTGCGCGAGCTCGAGGAAGAAATCGGCGTCGGTCCGGCTCTGGTGAGCGTCGAGGCGAAGCTCAGCGACTGGGTGACATACGATCTGCCGCACGAGGTGGTGCCGCGGATCTGGAAAGGGCGCTACCGCGGCCAGAAGCAGCGTTGGTTTCTGCTGCGCTACCACGGCACCGATGCCGATATCGTGATCGAGACCGCGCACCCGGAGTTTCGCAAATGGTGCTGGATCGCGCCGGACAGGATGCTGGAGCGCGTCGTGCCGTTCAAACGCGATGTCTACGAACAGGTTCTCGCCGAATTCGGACCACGGCTCTGAGGACTGGTGCCGGGTCATCTGGCCCCGGGGAAGGAACACACGGCGAATACGCGCCGCCTTGCCAGGTTGACCTTTCGGGAAACCGGTAAATCCGTCTTCCAGACAAACATATTCAATAGTCCATTATTCCGGACTAATGGAATTGTCTGTTCCACCCTAACATGCTGCTTTAAAAGGATAAATAGCCTCTCTGACACGATTGAATGACCGCCCGGCGAAGCACGCAGCCGTCCTTGGGAGATGCCCAGCATCCGCCACGCCACCGCCAGGTGTTTCGCCAGGCCCGGACTCTGACGCTTGCAACCGCCTTGCGGTGGGGGTTAACCCCGGCTTGCCACGCAGGAGAACCCCATGCCTTTTGACCGTCCCATCAAGATCGCCGCCTCAATACTCTCAGCCGACTTCGCCGACTTCGGTCGTGAAATTCAGGCCATCGAGGCCGGGGGCGCCGACTGGGTTCATGCGGATGTGATGGACGGGCATTTCGTGCCCAACCTCACCTTCGGTCCGCCCGCGGTAAAAGCCTTCCGCCCGCATGTGACGACCTTCATGGATGTGCATCTGATGATCGCCCCGGTCGACCGCTATATCGAGGCCTATGCCGAGGCCGGCGCCGACATGATCACCGCCCATTGGGAGGCGGGGCCGCATCCGCATCGCACGCTTCAGGCGATCAGGGCGACCGGCAAAAAGGCCGGCATTGCCCTCAACCCGGGCACCCCGGCCTCGGCCGTTTCCGAACTGCTCGACCTCGCCGACATGGTGCTGGTGATGAGCGTCAACCCGGGCTTCGGCGGACAGAAATTCATCCCCTCCGCGGTCGGCAAGGTCCGCCAGATCCGCGAGATGATCGGCGGTCGCGAGGTCATGATCCAGGTCGACGGCGGGGTCGACCCCACTACGGTGGGGCCGCTGGTCGCCGCCGGGGCGGATTGTTTCGTCGCCGGATCTGCCGTGTTCCGGGGCGGATCGGTGGACAATCCCGCCCCCTACGGCGACAATATCCGTGCAATTCGTGCTGCGGCCGAAGCGGCAAGCCAGGCGGGGGCCTGACCCCCGAGCGGAGGACTGATGACAAACGCATTCACGGCGCCCCGGCGCCTGCTCATGGGCCCCGGCCCCTCGAACGTGGCGCCCGAAGTGCTGGCCGCCAGCGCGCAGAACACCATCGGCCACCTGGATCCGGCCTTCCAGGCGATGATGGAAGAGGTGAAAGACCTGCTGCGCTACGCCTTCCAGACCGAAAACGCTGTCACCTTCCCGATCTCCGCGCCCGCCTCGCTGGCGATGGAAGCGGGTCTGGTGAACGCGCTCGAGCCCGGCGACACCGCGATCATCGCGCAAAACGGCGTGTTCGGCGGACGGATGGCCGATATCGTCGGGCGCTGCGGCGCGAAGCTGGTGCTGGTCGAGACCGACTGGGGCAAGCCCATCGACCTCGACAAGGTGGCCGGCGCCATCAAGGCACATCCGGAGGCGAAGCTCTTGGGCTTCGTCCATGCCGAAACCTCGACCGGCGCCGAATCCGACGCCGCCGCGCTCGCCGGAATGGCCTCTGACGCCGGGCTTCTGAGCCTGATGGACACCGTCACCGGCCTCGGTGGCGTGCCGGTGAAGGTGGACGAATGGGGCGTCGACATCGCCTATTCCGGCACCCAGAAATGTCTCTCTGTTCCACCGGGATTGGCGCCTTTCACGCTTTCCGACCGGACTGTCGAGGCGATCGGGAATCGCAAGACCAGGGTGCAGAGCTGGTTCAATGACATGGACCTCGTGCTCGGTTACTGGAAATCCGGCGGCGGCGGGGCGCGCTCCTATCACCACACCGCTCCGGTCAACGCGCTCTATGGGCTGCACGAGGGTCTGCGCCGGCTTCAGGCAGAGACGCTGGAAGCCGCCTGGGCGCGTCACGCCGCGACTCATGCGAAGCTTGCCGAAGGGCTCGGCGCGCTCGGGCTCGATTTCGTGGTCGAGAAGGCCCACCGTCTGCCGCAGCTCAATTCCGTCTGGGTGCCCGAAGGCGTCGACGATGCCGCCACCCGCGCCCGGCTGCTTGATGAGTACAATATCGAGATCGGCGCGGGGCTCGGGCCTTTCGCCGGCAAGGTCTGGCGCATCGGCCTGATGGGCGAAACCGCGCGCGAAGACAACGTTGCCGAACTGCTCGACGCGCTCTCGAAAGTGCTGGGACGTCGTCTCTAGCTGTGAGTATGCCGCGCAAAAGTGGGAACCGGTTTTGCGCTTTTCGGCATGCGAAAAGAGAGAGAGCACGAGGCGTGAATGAGAATGAACGTGTCGTGCTCGAAATGCTGCATCAGACACTGATTCGAGGCCCCATCCGGGGCCCCTGAAACTTGAAAGGAAACCCCATGGCCGCCACCATCCCTCCTGTCTGCGATTTCGGCCGGCCGATCGTGGATTTCATCCTGCCTGAACCCGCCACCGGCAACGCTGTCTCGCTCGCCGATGTGAAGGGCGAGAACGGCACGCTGGTGATGTTCATCTGCAATCATTGTCCCTATGTGCTGGCGGTGATCGACCGGATTCTGCGCGACGCGAAGGCGCTTCAGGCGCTGGGCGTCGGGGTGGTCGCGATCAGCGCCAATGACGTCGACACCTACCCCCAGGACGCCCCCGACAAGATGGCGGACATGGCGGCGGAGCACGGCTTCACCTTCCCCTATCTCTACGATGAGTCCCAGGACGTGGCCCGCGCCTTCGAGGCCGTCTGCACGCCGGATTTCTTCGGCTACAACGCTGCCGGCGAATTGCAATACCGCGGCCGTCTCGACGCGTCGCGCATGGAAGCCGGGCCGGCCGATCTGAAGCGCGATCTGTTCGAGGCGATGAAACGGGTGGCCGAGACGGGCAAGGGTCCGAAAGAGCAGATCCCGTCGATGGGCTGCTCGATCAAGTGGAAGGCCTGAGCCGCATGAACATCGTTTTCGACCTTGACGGCACGCTGGTCGACAGCGCGCCGGATCTGGCTGCGGCGGCAAACAAGGTGCTGGCGGGCGAGGGGCTGGACCCGCTCGACCTTGCCACCATTACCTCTTTCGTCGGCAACGGGCTGCCCAAGCTGGTCGAACGGGTGATGCGCGCGCGCGCCATCGCGCCGCAGCATTTCGAGCGGATCCACGGCCGGATGCAGGCGTTTTACAATGCTGCCCCCGCCGACGAGAGCAAGCCGATGCCGGGCGTGCCCGCGGCGCTGGAGGCGCTCAAGGCCAAGGGCCACAAGCTCGGGATCTGCACCAACAAGCCCGAAGAGCCCGCCCGGCGGATGCTCGCTCTTCTCGGGCTGGAGGGTTATTTCGAGGTCGTGGTGGGGGGCGATGCGCTGCCGCAAAGAAAACCGCACCCGGCGCCGCTGCACCTTGCTTTCGACCGGCTCGGCCCCGGCCCCAGGCTCTATGTGGGCGACAGCGAGGTTGACGCCGAGACGGCTGAGGCCGCCGGAGTCCGGTTCGCGATCTATGCCCATGGCTACCGCAAACAGCCCATAGAGGCCTTGCCGCATGATGTCCGGTTCGACCATTTCCGCGAGCTGGAAGCGATCGTCGAGGGGATGGAGACGGCCTGAACAGGCTCTGTTCCACCTGAAAACGCCCGTCTTCACTTACCGCGCCGGGTCGCCTACCGTTGCGCGCAGTGCCTTGAGCAGCACCGGGCCGAGATACCCATCCGCCACCAGCCCCTGCTCGGCCTGAAAGCCCCGGACCGCCCGGATGGTGTTGGGCCCGATCATCCCGTCGGCCCCGAAGGTGCCAAACCCGGCGCGTGACAGCAGGCGCTGTGCTTCGCGGATTTCACCGCTGGCAAGCGCCCTGTCCTCCGGCCACCCGGCGACGAAAGGCCCGCCGCCGGCCAGCCTGTCAGCCAGATGCCCGATGCCGATCGCATAGGCCGTGGCCCGGTTGTAGCGCAGGATGACGTGGAAATTGTCGCTCACCAGAAGCGCCGGTCCATTCGCGCCCGCAGGCAGCAGGACCGAGCCCGGGCCCTCGGGCAGCGGCTTGCCAGAGGCAGCAGTGACGCCAAGATCGGCCCATTCCTGCTGCGTTAGACTCTGATCCGGCCCGGCCCTTGTATGGTCAAACCCCTCCGGCAGCACCACTTCGACACCCCAGGGCAAAGCCCGTTGCCAGCCGTTCTGCGCGAGGTAGTTTGCCACCGAGGCCAGCGCGTCGGCCGGGTCTGTGCCGCCGATAGTGCACGCCCCGTCGCCATCGACATCGACGCCGAACGCCAGCAGCGCAGACGGCATGAACTGCCCATGCCCCATCGCGCCGGCCCAGGATCCGTGCATCTGTTCCGGTCGGCAGAGGCCAAGCTGGAGAAGCCGCAGCGCGGCGATCAGCTCGCTCTCGAAATACTCCGCCCGCCGCCCGGCATGGGCCAGCGTCGCCAGCGCGGGCAACACGCCCGTGTCGCCCATGATCGCACCATAGCCGGTCTCCAGCCCCCAGATCGCGCACACCACCTGCCGTTCCACCGCGAAATCCCGCTCGATCCTGTCGAACAGGGCGCTGTGTTGGCAGAGCATCTTCTGGCCGTTGCGGATACGCTCGTCCGACGCCGCAATGGCGAGATAGTCTCGAAGCGACCGGGTGAACTCCTTCTGCCCGGCCTGTTTTTGCAGCACGCCGGGAAGGAACGGCAGCCCCTCCATCACGCGGTCGAACAGCTCCGCCCGGATTGACTGCGCCAGGGCGCGCGGTCGCAGATCCTCGGCGATCCAACGGGCAAATTCAGCCGGATCAGACACTGTTTTCTCCCGCAATATGAAGACCCAACCGCGCCTACCCCCTTCGCCGCCGCCGGACCTTCGCGAGCTTCTCCGACTTCCGCCGCGCCTGGCCGCGCTTGCGCCCGACGGGGCGCGACCGCCCTCCGCCGCCGGACACCGGAACCGTCTTGCCTTCCACCTCGATCAACTCGAGCATCAACCCGCCGGTCACCGGCACGGCCTCCACCAGCCGGGTCAGCACCTTCTGCCCGACCGCAATCTCCAGCCCGCTCTGCTCGCCGGTGAGGGTCTGCGCCTCACGGTCGTAGCGGAAATATTCCGTGCCGATGGAGGATACCGGCACCAGCCCGTCCGCCCCGGTTTCGTCGAGCTTCACGAAAGCGCCGAAACGCTGAACGCCCGCGATCCGCCCGGCAAACTCGTTGCCGACCCGCTCGGAGAGATAGGCGGCGAGGTAACGGTCGGTGGTGTCGCGCTCGGCGGCCATCGAGCGGCGTTCGGTGTCGGAGATATGCTGCGCCGTGGCCTCCAGCGCCGCAATATCCGCCTCCGACAGCCCGTCATCGCCCCAGCCATGCCCCGAGATCAACGCGCGATGCACGATGAGATCGGAATAGCGCCGGATCGGCGAGGTGAAATGGGCGTAGTCCCGCAGCGCAAGACCGAAATGGGCGAAGTTTTGCGGGCTGTAATAGGCCTGCGGCATCGACCGCAGGGTGGTGATGTTGATGAGTTCGTCAAACTCGCTGCCCTCGGCCTGCGCGAGCAAGGCGTTGAGATGCCGGGTCTTCAGCACCTGACCTTTTGCCAGCGTGAAGCCGCTCGCCTGCGCCACCTCGCGCAAGGCGTCGAGCTTGTCGGGCCCCGGCTCCTCATGCACCCGGAACAAGAGCGGCCGTTTCAGCCGGCCGAGTTCCTCCGCCGCGGCCACATTGGCCAGCACCATCATCTCCTCGATCAGCCGGTGCGCGTCGAACCGTTCGGCGAAACGCACGCTTTCCACCTTGCCCGCGTCCGACAGCACGATCTTGCGTTCCGGCAGGTCGAGTTCCAGCGGCTGGCGCGCTTCGCGGGCGCGTTTCAAGGCGGAATAGGCACTGAACAGCGGGTCGATCACCTCCTCCATGAGAGGCGCGCATTTCTCATTCGGCTGGCCGTCGCGCGCCGCCTGCACCTCACGGTAATTGAGCGAGGCCAGCGATTTCATCAGTCCGCGGATGAAGGAATGGCTTTTCTTCTCGCCCGCCGCGTCGATCACGATCCGCGCCGCGATACAGGCACGCGGCACGCCCTCGTGCAGCGAACAGAGATCGCCCGAAAGCCGGTCGGGCAGCATCGGCACCACCCGGTCGGGGAAATAGCTCGAATTGCCGCGCTTACGCGCCTCACGGTCGAGCGCCGAGCCGGGGGTCACGTAATGCGCCACATCGGCAATGGCGACCCAGATCACATGGCCGCCGGGGTTGGTGGGGCTGTCGTCCGCATGGGCGTAGACCGCATCGTCATGGTCGCGGGCGTCGGCCGGGTCGATGGTGACGAGCGGCAGGTGCCGCAGGTCTTCGCGGGTGCCGAGCCCGGCGGGGCGCAGGGTGTCGGCTTCGGCGATCACCTCGTCCGGGAAATCATCCGGGATGCCATGCTGGTGGATCGCGATCAGCGAGACCGCCCGGGGCGCGGTCGGATCGCCCAGCCGGGCGATGATCTTGGCCTTGGGCAGACCCATCCGCGCGCGCGGCGCCGTCTGTTGCGCCTCGACCAACTCGCCGTCTTTCGCGTCGCCCGTCGCGCCGGCGGGGACCATCCATTCCCGGTCGGCCCCCTTGTCGATCGGCACCACACGACCCCCCTCGGCACCCTTGCGAAACACCCCGAGGATCCGCCGCGCCGACTGGCCGATCCGCCGGATGAGCCGCGCCTCATAGGCATGGTCTTCGCCGGTGACCTCGGTCATGCGGCAGAGGATCCGGTCGGCCTCGGCCAGCGCCGGGTCGCCCGGCTTGGCCACGAAAAGGATGCGCGGCGCCTCGCCCTCGCCGTGCCATTCGAGCGCCCGGGCGAAGATGTCGCCATCGGGCGTGACCTCCGCCACCTCCAGCACCGCGACGGGCGGCAGCCTGTCGGGGTCGCGGAAGGTTTTCCTGCGCCGGGCCAGGTGGCCTGCGTCTTCGAGTTCGCGCAACAGCCGCTTGAGGTCGATCCGGTCGGCGCCCCTGATCCCGAAGGCCCGGGCGATGTCGCGTTTCGAGGTGAGCGTCGGATTGTCGGAAATCCAGGCGAGGATTTCCTCCTTGGAGGGAAATTGTTTCATGCCCGAGCCGTAGCATGATGCAGCGCGGAGGTCAGCGGGAAAGGCGTTTGAGGTCGGCGGCGGTGTCGACATCGCCAGGCTCGGCGAGACAGGCGATTGCCCCGGCGTATCGCGCGGGCCTCCCGGCATGGCCTGGAGGCACCACCGCAGACCCGCAAACAGCCGGCCCGGCAATGGCTGCCTTGATCACACTCAAGGGCAAGGGGCAGGTTTTCCTCAGGTTTGTGGCACAAGTCTGGCCTGTTGCGTAGCACAGCAAGAACAATAGCCTTGCAGGCTGGGCACAATCCACTCAGGCGAAATAATCCCGCATGATCCGCCCATAGACGCGCTTCAACTGGCCGATCTCCGCGATCGAGACCCGTTCGTCCACCGCATGCATCGTCTTGCCCACGAGGCCGAATTCCACCACCGGGCAATGATCCTTCACGAAGCGCGCGTCGGAGGTGCCGCCGGAGGTGGACATTTCCGGCATTACCCCCGTCTCCGCCTGCACGCAAGCCGCGACCAGTTCCGAAAACGCGCCCGGAGGCGTCAGGAAGCATTCGGCCGAGACGTTCACGTCAAGCGCCATCTCCACCCCGGTCTCCCCCGCAACCCGCACCATCTCTTCGCGCAGCCAGGCCTCGAGCCCGGCGCTGCTGTGGGCATCGTTGAACCGGATGTTCACCGTGGCGCGGCATTCGGCGGGGATCACATTGGTCGCCGGATTGCCGGTGTCGATCGTGGTGACCGCGAGGCTCGAGGGGTCAAAATGCCGGGTGCCCTCGTCGAGCGCATGCGCGTCAAGCTGGGCCATCAGCCGGGCGAGTGCCGGCACCGGATTTTTCGCGCGATGCGGATAGGCCACATGCCCCTGCACCCCCCGCGCGGTGAAATACCCCGTGAGCGAGCCACGCCGGCCGATCTTCATCATCTCACCCAGACGGTCCGGGCTGGTCGGTTCGCCCACCAGGCAGACCGTCATCTGCTCACCCTTTGCCGCCATCCAGTCGAGCAGAGCCTTGGTGCCGTGGTTCGCCTCGCCCTCCTCATCGCCGGTGATCGCAAGGATGAGAGCGCCGTCTTCCGGCAGGTCAGATGCGAAATCCACCGCCGCAGCCACCCAGGCCGCCACGCCGGACTTCATGTCGGCAGTACCCCGGCCCCAGAGGTAACCGTCCTTCTCGACGGCGCCGAAGGGCGGCACGCTCCAGTCGCCAGTATGGCCTGCCGGCACCACATCGGTGTGCCCGTTGAACCCCAGCGTCCGCGCCGCGCCCCTGGGGCCGAACCGTGCGAACAGATTGGCGATGCCGCCCCGGTCGACCCGGGTGCAGTCGAATCCGGCCTCGGCAAGCAGGGTCTGCAACAGCACCAGCGCCCCGCCTTCCTCCGGTGTGACCGAGGGGCATTGCACCAGCCGTTTCGTGAGCAGGACGGGATCGGTTTCGGCCATTGAGCACCTCCTCTGTGGTCGCTTCATGATACACCGCCTGTGCCGGACGGCAAATGTGGCCGGGGGGAGACAGCGGCAAAATCCAGTCCGATTTTTCGGATTCACAAAACGAACATTTCGCGCCATACTGGCGGGTATATAACAACAACCCCGAGGCAAAGGGCAGGGGCGCAGCCGGAAACGGCAGCCCTTCGGAGCGGTACTCAGGCCATCTTGCGGCACCCTGTTGCCTGCAACGGGTATCCGCCTGCCTCGTTCGGAGGCAGGTAATGATTGGCGTTGTCACGCTGCAAAAGCGGCATTCGGGCAGGAACAGGATCTGATGAGCTGGATAGCCTTGTCCGACCTCGCAAACCCCACCTTCAATATCCGCGGCATCGGCGCGCCGCGTAACGGACCGTGTGGGCGTGTGCCCATGGCCAGCCATGATCTCGTCCCGCGCGGAACCTTCGTGGTCGAGTTCGATGTGGACGCCCAGCCGGACAAACCGCAGACCGTGTTGCAGTTCAGGCGCGCGTTCGAATGGCTGCGGGAGTTGCGGTTGACGCTCGATGCCGCCGGACATATCGCGCTCGACATACGACAGGGCGGCACCCGATCGCGTGCCACGATCTGCATCGCACCGCCCGCGCGCGGCAGTTGTCTGCGTCTGAGCTATTCCTGGAATGCCCCTATACGTGTTGGGCGGCTCACGGTTGAAGAGGTCCGGGACGGGCGGATCTTCCAGTCCGATATCCGGAAACCGGTGCCCATCCCTGCTGCGGATATCAAGGCAATCACCCGCAACGGCCGCGCGACGCAGATATCGAAATCGGTCAGGTGTATTGCCTTTTCCAACGAAATAGAGCCTGTTGGTTTTGGAAACGGCATCGTCAGCGGCACACTCGTTGAAACCGCCCAGGGCTCGGTTCCGGTGGAAAAACTGCGCCTGGGCGATATGGTTGTGACCGCCACTTCCGGGCTGCAACCGGTGCGCTGGATCGGCAGGCGCACGGTTCCCGCGCTCGGCAGTCTGCGTCCGGTGCGACTGCATGCGCCCTATTTCGGCCTCATAGAAGACGTGCTGCTTGCACCCGCTCATCGACTGCGTCTGGGTGTTGTCGGTACGGACGACATGGCGGGCGAAGACGATGGCCCGCTGCCTGCCGGGAGGCTTGTCGACGGGCGCCGCGCACGGGCCGAAAGCCGCTCCCGTCTTGCGACCTATCATCAGGTTCTGCTCGACGTGCACGACTATCTGCTGCTCGACGGGCTCTGGGCCGAAAGCCTGTTTGTCGGCACCATCGCCCGGCACCCGGAACTGTTACGAAGTACCGTCCTCGCCGAAATGCCGGTTTCGGCTGTCCCGGTTCACCGTCCGTTCTCGCGCCCCTGTCTTACAAAAGCCGAAACCCAAACGCTCGTTGCAGCACTCGCCGCGGGATGAAACCGGCTACCCGCGAAGCCCGCCGGACGATTCGCGCCGCATCAGCCGCTGAAGCTGCAAGATCTCAGCGGCAATGAAACAGTCTGTCGCCAATACTTCACCGCTTCCGGCTGGACGAACGCGGGGGCGCCTGTCACTCTCCCGTAAAGTCCCACTCACATGGAGCCCCCCAGTGCCCAGACTGACGGCTTTCGCCCCGATCCTGCTCGCCCTGCCACTGGCAGGCTGTATGGATGTCGAACTGACCCATAACCTCACGGACGAGAACACCCTGGAATCGACGTTGGTAAAGATCGTTTCGGCTGAAGATTACCGGAGGCTCACATCGGGTGACAAACCCTTCTGCGAAAGAGGTGTCGAGGAAAAGCGGGATGACGGTAGCTATGCCTGCATCAGGACGAAGACCGAATCCATCGGCAGCGTGCGGGGAAAGCTCAAAATCGACGATAGCACGACCATCGAGCATCGCGACGACGGGTTGGTGCACATGTCCATTGATCTGGTCGAATTGACCAAAGAGTGGGCTCCGCGTAAAGAGATAGTTGACGAACAAATGCTCGCGATGATGGCAAGGGACTATGCCGGCCACTCAGCGACCATCAGCATCGGCGGCAAGGCGATCGTGGAGACCAACGGCACCCTGTCTGAAGATGGCAAGACGGCAGCCTTCACGATTCCGTTCTACGAACTGGTCACCGGAAAGCTGGATTTGCCGCCGAGCTTCGACGCGCTGGTCGAACCCGGCCGCTGAGGCAGTGCCCCGCCCCTGGCAAGGCCGGTCACCGGACCCATGCAACCAAAGCAACGGCCGCCAATCTCGCAAACGTGAAACAGCGGAAACCGGTTTCACAAACTCAGCCTGCTGAAACGGCCAAAACCGGCGGATACGAAACAGTCTGTTGCCAATGCTTCACCACTTCCGACTGGACGAAGGCGTGCAGTCCTGCCACTGTCGCCGCGCAAATAATCCACATGGAGCCCCCCAATGCCCAGACTCACCGCCGTCGCGCCGATCCTGCTCGCCCTGCCTCTGGCAGCCTGTTTTGACGCTGAAATGACCCTGAACGTCACGGACGAAAACACCGCGGAAGCGACGATGGTCATGATCGCTTCTGAAGAGGTCTACCAGATGGCCAAGTCGGGTGATGAACCCTTCTGTGAAGACGGTGTCGAGGAAAAGCGGGATGACGGCACTTACAGCTGCACCGAGACATTTACCGGATCCATCGACGAGGCGCTGGCAAGTCCCGATATCGGCGATGGCCTGAGCATCGAGCGCCGCGACGGCGGGCTGATGTTCGTGTCCATTGATCTTACGGAACTGACCCAGGACATGACCCCGCCCGAAGAGGAAGGCGGCGAAGAAATGCTCGCGATGATGGCCGGCGCCTTTGCCGGTCACGCGATCACCATCAATATCGGCGGCAAAAAGGTCGAGGAGACCAACGGCACCGTGTCCGAAGATGGCAAGACGGCGACCCTCAACATCCCGCTTGACAAGCTGTTCACCGGCAACGCGGATCTGCCGAAGAGCTTCGACGTGCTGGTCGAGCCCGGAAAATAACGTTTCGCCAGAGGTCTACCAGGGCCAGGGGCTGATCCCGATCACCGGGGTGTGCAGCCAAAGCAACAGCCCCCAGAGCCCGAGCCCGAGCCCCAAACGAATGAGCCCGCCCGGCGTGATTTTCAGCGTCCGGGCGGTTTTCGTGAGGGTCACCCATTGAGCACCGAGCGCCCGGCGCTTGCGCCGGTCGATCATCTTCATGCCGACGAGCGCGAAGATGAAAAACGCGCCGAACAGCAGGACATGTGCTGCGTCGCCATTGGGCACCATATGGGCGCCCGCCCAGAGCGCGATGGCAGCGAGCAGTGGATGGCGGGTCCAGGCGACGATTCCCGCTTGATCAGGGTCGAATTCGGCGTTGCGGGCGCCGCCGAATGAGAGCGGATTGGGCCGCCCGAGAGCCAGCGCGAGGATCACCGCGGCGAGGGCATTGGCGAGGAAGGGCACCCAGGCCTGCCACGGCGCATAGGGCCAAAGCTCGATATAGGGCGCGCGGCCGGCGGCGACGATCAGCCAGGTGAGCGCCGCGACCGAGAGCGCGGAATAGGCGAGCGAAAACCCGCGCGCGCCGATGACTGCCACCAGACGCGCCTTCACCGGGGGCCGGACGGGAATCGCATGGGAGGCGAAGAAGAAGCCGAAGGCGAGGGCGTATTCCAGCCAATCCATCATGCTGTCTCCAGAAGCTGCCGGATCGTTGCCGCGAGATCTTCCGGCCGGTCGCAAACCGCATCCGCCAGCGCGTGTTCGCGCTCATTGCCGTAGCCCCAACGCACCGCCAGCGCGCCCATCCCGTTGGCCTTCGCTGCGATATGGTCATGGCGCCGGTCGCCGACCATCAGCGCGGGCGCGTTTTCAAGCCCGAGCTCGGCGCGGGCATGGGCCAGAAGCTCGGCCTTGTCATTGCGGGTACCGTCAAGCTCGGGGCCAAACTCGGCTTCGAGAAACGGCGCCAGACCGAAATGTGCGGTGATTCGGCGGGCATAGACATGCGGCTTTGCGGTGGCGAGAAACAGCCGGATCCCCTCGGCCTGCAACGCCGCCAAAGCCTCGATCATGCCGGGATAGACCCTGTTTTCGTAAAGCCCGACCTGCCGATAGCGCGCCCGGTAGACCGATAGCGCGGCCTGCGGGTCATCCACCCCGAGCCTTGCGAATGTGTCGACCAGCGCCGGGCCGATCGCCCAGGTGAGACTGTCAGGGTCCGGCGCCGGCACCCCTATGGTTTCCAGCGCATGGACAATCGAGCGGGTGATGCCCGGTTTGGGGTCGGTCAGTGTGCCGTCGAGATCGAGGAAAACCGCGCTCATGGGTCGAAGAACGGCGTCATCTGCGCCACGATCACCGCGTTTTCGGCCAGTGCCCTGTCCATCAGACGGCGCTCTTCTTCGGGGATGTCATGGCCTTCAGCGAGACGTTCGTCGAGCGAGCCATAGCCCGAAACGTCAAGCGGCGCGAGGTCGGCCTGTTTCAGGATCGCCACCGTCTCGCGCACCGCTTCGGCCTCGTCGACCCCGGAGGCATAGCACATCAGCGCTCCGCCGGTGGCACCCTCGGGCAGCCCGTCACCGGGCTTGCGCCCGACTTCAACCAGCAGTGTATAGACCGCCTGTGTCTTCTTCGCGTTCCCGGCCATGGATTTCTCCGTCGCGCCACAGCTGCGCGTCAGTCGCGCAGCAACTCGTTGATGCCGGTTTTCGAGCGGGTCTGCGCGTCCACCCGCTTCACGATCACGGCGCAATAGAGACTGATATTGTTCTTCGACGGCATCGACCCCGCGACCACCACCGAATAGGGCGGCACCTCGCCATAGGTCACCTCGCCGGTCTCGCGATCGACGATCTTTGTGGATTTGCCAATGAACACACCCATGCCGAGCACCGACCCTTCCCGCACGATGCACCCCTCGACCACCTCGGACCGCGCACCGATGAAGCAATTGTCCTCGATGATGGTGGGGCCGGCCTGCATCGGCTCCAGCACGCCGCCGATGCCGACACCGCCGGAGAGATGAACGTTCTTGCCGATCTGCGCGCAGGAGCCGACGGTGGCCCAGGTGTCGACCATGGTGCCCTCGTCGATATGGGCGCCGAGGTTGACGAAAGAGGGCATCAGCACCACGCCCGGCGCGATATAGGCCGATTTGCGCACCACCGCATTGGGCACGGCGCGGAACCCGGCCGCACCCCATTCGTTGCTGCCCCAGCCGGCGAATTTCGAATCCACCTTGTCGTACCAGCTGCCGCCCTGCGGCCCGCCCGGCTGCATCTCCATGTCCTTCAGACGGAAGCCGAGCAGCACCGCCTTCTTGGCCCATTGGTTCACCTGCCAGTCGCCAGTCTCCTGACGCTCGGCCACCCGCAGGCGGCCGCTGTCGAGCGCCGCGAGTGTGTCTTCGATCGCTTCGCGGGTCTCGCCGCCGGTGGCCGGGGTGATGGTCTCGCGCGCGTCCCAGGCGGCTTCGATGGCGGCTTCAAGCTGGGCGTTGGACATCGGTCTCTCCCGTGAAATCGGTTCTTTCCTCGCTGACCTCCGCCTATAAAGGGCCGGACAGCCCCAGGCAATGCAGCCGAGGAGAGAGCAGATGACCAAAGACACCCGTAGCCACCCGTTCCGCCATTCCGGCCAGGACCGGGACATCGCCCAGCATACCCCCGACACGCCACAGACGCGCTCCGACGTCTACAGGCTGGCCTATGACGATCTGGATTTCATGCTGCGTGACGAATTGCGCCCCGTCCGGCTGCAACTCGAATTGCTGAAGCCCGAGATGGTGATGCGGGAAGCCGGGATCGAAAGCACCGTGGTGATGTTCGGCGGCGCCCGCATTCCGCGCCCGGAAGAGGCGCACAAAGCGAAGACCGAAACGCTGGGGAAGCTGTCGAAATATTATGACGAAGCGCGGCGTTTCAGCCAGATCATTTCGCGCCGGGCGATCACGAACGGCCACCGCTGCAAGGTGATCGTCTCCGGCGGTGGGCCGGGGGTGATGGAGGCCGCAAGCCGGGGGGCGCATGATGTGGGGGGCAAATGCGTCGGCCTCAATATCGTGTTGCCGCATGAGCAGGCGCCGAACGAATATGTGACGCCGGAGCTCTGCTTCAACTTCCACTATTTCGCGATCCGCAAGATGCATTTCCTGATGCGGGCGGAAGCGCTGGTCTGTTTCCCCGGGGGCTTCGGCACGCTTGATGAGCTGTTCGAGGCGCTGACGCTGATCCAGACGAAGAAGATGCGCCGCATTCCGGTGATCCTGTTTGGCCGCGATTTCTGGGAGACGATCGTCAACTGGGAAGCGCTGGCCGATGCGGGAACGATCGGCCGGGAAGATCTGGATCTGTTCGAGTTTGTCGAGACGGCTGACGAGGCGATGGCGGTCATCGACGGTTGGGAAAGCGCCTGTGAGATCGGGGCACAACGGGATTTCTGAGGGATTTCTCCAGGGCGGGAGCGAAGCGCAGTTAACGCCGCGTGAACACCACGCCGCATATCGCGAAAACAGGTGCGTAACCATCTGAAAAATATTACTGAAATCGCTATTCCATTAGTCCGGTATTCCGGACTAATGGATTCCCGTGCAAGCGGTTACACTCAATCTTTAACAAGGTACCGACCCGCCCTTCTCACGACCCACGCGCGCAATCCGTTACGGCAGACCCTGTCGTGCGGTGCGCCCGGCGTTTCAAAGGGCTGGGTGTTAACCGCTATAGCATTTCCAGTTTACGTAGAAGCATACCCGGCCTGATAAAAGTAGTTCCAGCATTCGTCTGGCGTATAGAGGTCGCAAATGTCGCCGAGTGCTT
>PDWJ01002890.1_pt1 | contig 31057 bp, 30 predicted proteins | sample 1430881 | NCBI WGS metagenome assembly PDWJ01 (sample SAMN01162460, study PRJNA174530) | Oral metagenome, whole genome shotgun sequencing project. | biome: Marine environment; feature: Marine mammal; material: Swab sample of the gingival sulcus; isolation source: swab sample of gingival sulcus...
ACTCAGATTTTCCTGAACGGCAAAATGATCGCCAAGGTGGAAAACGCTGCTCTGGAACCGGAAGACATCACCCTGCGCGGGGCGGACCTTCTGGCCTGATCAACGCCCGGGCGGGGTCAGCCCCTCCTGACGGGGCTCCATCCCGGCATTCAGGTGGTCGATGATCTGCTGCGCCCAGTCCCCCAGCACCGGGATGAAGTCGATCGACCCCAGCATCTGAACGACCAGCGCCACCAGAATCGTGGCGCCCAACACGGACCCCAGCCCGAAGGCCAGTCCGCGATACAACTGAAACAGGCCCAGTTTCCACAGGCTGTCATGCAGTCGGATGAAGCGATGCCGGTTCATCTGCGCCACCTCGTCGCGCAGGGCGCGCACCTCGGCCGTCAGATCCGGGGCAGAGCGCACGGTGTCCTGTTTCTGGTTCATGATCGCGCCCCCTTCATAACCCGCTGTTTACCTTGAATTGTTTGCGAAATTCATTCGGAAAACGAGGTGTTGTAATGTATCATCCTACGGCGAGAAATCGAGTGTTTCAAGGTGGGTATCATGCTCTATGGTGTGCTGCTGCTGGGGCTTTTGCCTCTGGTTTTCATGACCGACCTGTTCGGTGACGATGACATGGATGATCTGGCGGATGAGGGCCAGGATGCGGCGGGTGCCCCGGATGGCCCGGATACGACCGGCGACAATGCGACGGGCAGCCCTCTGGACTATGCTGTCGGTGTCTCGGGCGGTGTGGAAGCCGGTGTCGAAACGGACGGACAGAACGGGCCCGAGGTTGTTGCCACGGCTGAAGGTGCCCAGGGCGATACCGTTCAGAGCGATGCGACGGCTGATCAGGGCGCGTTCCCTGATGAGGTCGAGGCGGCGCCCACTGATGCGATTGATGTGGCCCTGGATGCGGCTGAAGGCGACGCGGCTGAGGGTGCGGTTGCCGCCGATAAGCTCGATGGCCCGGATGATCTGACCGCTCAGGTGCTGACTCCCACCGACCCGGATGACGAAGAACCGGGTGACCCCGGGGACCCGGTGGACCCCGATGACGTCCTGCGCCCCATTGACCCGGAGGATGCTCCTCCCGGCCCGGGTGAGCCGGTGAACCCGGAGGACGTGCTGAAACCGATCGACGACCCGGACGAGGGCCTGCCGGTGGACGGTTCCCTGGTCGAACACGCCGTGCAGCGTGATGGTGATGCGGTTGCCGGTCTGGACGATTTCGACCGGGTGTTGGGCGACACGGTTCAGATCGAAGGCTCGGACGCGGCGGATGACATTGCGCTCGACCACGACGGGGTCCCTGGTGGCGGCGCCGGTGACATGTCCCTCTGGGATGGAACACCGCTGATCCAGAGCGACGGGGATGTGACCGTCGTGGATGGCGCCGGAGGCGATGATGTGATCAAAACCGGAGACGGGGCAGCCTATGCCTTTGGCGGTGCAGGACACGACCAGATCACCGTGGGCGACGGTGCCGCTGCGGCGTTCGGAGGTGACGGCAACGACACTCTGACCGGCGGGGCAAGCGACTCCTATCTGGACGGTGGCGCCGGGAATGACGTGATCCAGGGTGGCGATGGCAATGAGGTCCTCAAGGGCGGCGTCCACCGGGACAACACCGGTGAAAGCGATGACGACGTAATCGACGGCGGCGCCGGGGACGACCGGATCAGCGGCGGCGAAGGGGCCGATCTGCTGTCAGGTGGCGCGGGCGATGACGTGATTGATCACAATGGCCGCGCGACCGAAAATGACGGGGCCGAGCGACACGAATTTTCCTGGCACCTGGATGGTGACGCGGATGTCCTGGATGGCGGCGCCGGGGATGACACGCTGATCATGGACCTGTCGGATCAGGCCACCGGCGGCGATGGAGCGGATGTGTTCTGGCTCTATGCTGATGAAACCACAGCGGAATATGCCGAGGTTACGGATTTCGAACCCGGCGAGGATTTCCTGCGCATCGAATTGAACCCCGACACCACATATGGCGAGGTGGAGCTGGAGGTGCAGCCCTCACCAGACGGTCAGGATGGCGAGGTATATGTGAACGGTCAACTGGTGGCGCTGTTGCAGGGCGCGCCAACGGCCACCAGTGCGAATGTCTATGTCTCGGTGCAGGAAAACGTGTTCCGCTAAAGTGTTGCCACACCATGCGGGGGAAACGCCATGCGGAAACGCTGTCGGCCACCCGGCGGACCAACGGTGTGTTCGCAACCGCCTGCAACTCCGCACCCCCGGACCCGTGGCTTTGCCACGGGCCTGGCCCAACGGGCCGCGCCCCGTCAGGGGCAAGGCCGGGCGGGAGCGCTCCGGTGACCTATGTCCACGGCACCGGCTGGACCGCATATCCGATATAGAGTGGATGGCGCGGGTGGCCTGCCTTGGTCAGGCCAAGATGCATCAGTGGCCGGGATGTATCACGCAAGAGCGTTTCAACCGCGCGCCCGCGCCCCAGATGCGCGCCATGCGCTCCCCAGGCACACAGCACCACATCCGCCCAGGCCGCCCCCTCGCGCAGCGCGGCATCATTGTCCGGTCCCACCGGGTCGGCAGCCTGTTTCAACCGCTGTGGGTCGGTTTCGCGCCATGCAAAGATGTTCGCCACCCGAAACCCGCCAAACCCCAGTGCCCGCGCCCGCCGTTCACAGCGTTCCACGGTGGGATCATTCGCCATTTCGGTCGCCTTGGACGGGTTCAGCATCACATACAGCAACCGCCGCCCGCTGCTGTCCCAGACCCGGGTCAGATCATAGCGGTAGCGCTCGCAATCGGAATAGCGCGCTTCGGACGCCGCATCCCCTTTCAGAAATCGTCGTGTGATCATGGTGGGCTTGTCGCCACCCGGCGCAGATTTGGCAAGGGGTTGCGGTTCCGGCGCAAAGGGTGACAATTGTGCCTTCAGGAAAGGAACCGCCCATGCTTTACGCCGAGATTATCCGCAAGAAACGCGATGGCCATGGGCTGAGCGCGGACGAGATCACCGCGATGGTGGAGGGGATCACTTCGGGCACGGCCAGCGAAGGGCAGGTGGCCGCCTTTGCCATGGCCGTTCTGTGGCGCGGCATGACGCGCGACGAGGCGGCGGCGCTGACCCTGGCGATGCGCGATTCGGGCGATGTGTTCGACTGGTCCGACCTGCCCGGCCCGGCAGTGGACAAACATTCCACCGGCGGGGTGGGGGACAATGTCAGCCTGATGCTGGCGCCGATCGTGGCGGCTTGCGGGGCCTTTGTGCCGATGATCTCGGGTCGGGGGCTGGGGCACACCGGGGGCACGCTGGACAAGATGGACGCAATCCCCGGCTATACCAGCCAGCCCGACAATACCCTGTTTCGTCAGGTGGTGCGCGAGGTGGGCTGTGCCGTGATCGGCCAGACCGGCAACCTCGCCCCGGCCGACAAGCGCTTTTACGGCATCCGCGATGTGACCGCGACGGTCGAGAGCGTGCCGCTGATCACCGCTTCGATCCTGTCCAAGAAGCTTGCCGCCGGGCTGGGCAGCCTGGTGATGGATGTGAAATGCGGCAATGGCGCCTTCATGGAGGACCGCGCCCACGCCGAGGAACTGGCCGCGTCGATCACCGGGGTGGCCCGCTCTGCCGGTCTGCCCTGTCATGCGCTGGTCACCGATATGAATCAGCCGCTGGCCTCGGCGGCGGGCAATGCGGTGGAGGTCGCAAATGCGGTTGCCTTTCTGACCGGTGTCCACCAGGACGCCCGGTTGCGCAGGGTAACGCTGGCGCTTTGCGCGGAAATGCTGCTGACCTCTGGCATGGCGTCGGATCGCACTGCCGCGCAATCTGCCGTGACCCGCGCGCTGGACAGTGGCGCCGCCGCCGAGACCTTCGGCCGCATGGTGGCCGCGCTGGGCGGTCCCACGGATTTCGTCGAGGCCCATCAGGCCCACCTGCCCAAGGCCCGCCTGACCCGCGCGGTTCCGGCGCCGCGCGCGGGGCATGTCCGTGCGATTGCCACCCGGGACATCGGCCTTGCCGTGGTCGAACTGGGCGGAGGCCGCCGCCGCGCCGATGATGTGATCAATCCGGCGGTGGGCCTGACCGGGCTGCTGGATCTGGGCGTGGCTGTTGCGGCAGGCGACCCGCTGGCGCTTGTCCACGCCGATGACGCGGTCCAAGCAGAAGCCGCCGCCGCGCAGGTGCTGGCCGCCTATGAGATTGGCGAGACGACAGAGGTTCCCTCGCCGGTGATACAGATTATCGACGGATGACCGCTTATCCCTCCCGGCGGCAGCGTTAAGTGAGTCCGGTAGTTCCTTTCCAAACCTCTCTTGAGGCCTTTCATGAACGTCTTGAACTGATGCAGCCTCAGTTGTTTGATCCCGGGATTTGATTCTGACTTCGGTTTTGCCGAGCGTATTGGCGGCCAGGTGGGACAGGATGCGAACGAATGCGTGCGTGGGAAACCCGTGTCGTGTCTTGCCCTGAAAGCCTGCCTTGGGGGGCCGTTCGTGTTGACGGCAAGGTTTCGACGGATGCGCCGGGTGGCACAGATCGCCAGTCTGGCGCCGTTGGCGATGTTTATGCTGTGGATCGGCACCTGGATGAACAGCACCTCACCAAGGCACAGCTTGTCCGCTCGCCGCCTTTGCGCGCCGAAGGTGACGGGCTCCGGCGATGGTATTCCCACGTCTCAGAGGGTGAGGCAAACGCATCAAGACGGCGAAACAAGGCTGTGGTTGCAAGTGATATATGGGCGCATTTCGGGGTTTGTGGGTATTGATCCACAACAGGTTGTGTTTTCGTCGCCCTCTTGCGTGTGCAGAACCCGGGTTTCGTGCGCACATATCTGCAAGTGTACCGACATCAGCGATGCCTATTGTGCCGGGCAGTTCAGGAATGATAGATCCTCCGTCTCGATCATCGTCACCAGCATGAAGCGGGTGGATAGCCGTCACGTCCTCCCTCCAGGGCAAGGCGCCAGGAAAGGCTGAGGGTCCATGCCGCAGATTGGCTTCAGCGACTGCGGCGGTGAGAGTTTCTCGAAACGGCGAATTTTTCCTTGTTTGCGCGTGCAGCATTTGCTATCGCTCAAAATTGAGTGATGTGGGGTGTTCTTCACATCGACTTTGCATCCAGCAAGGCGCCCTTCGGGCAGGCCTTGTGCGGTAGCCTGAGAAAATACTGAAATGCCCAGCAATCGCACCAAGCTACAGGAGGACACGCATTTTCGCGTGCTCCGCCTCCTGCACGAAAATCCTGAGATGTCCCAGCGCGAGCTGGCAGTGTCTGTCGGAGTCAGCGTTGGGGGTATGCATTATGTGCTGAACGCCCTGATCGACAAAGGGCTTGTGAAACTCGGGAACTTCACGGCGGCAAAAGACAAGCGCCGGTATGCCTATGTCTTGACGCCCAGAGGTATCGCACGGAAGGCGGCGCTGACGCGTGCGTTTCTGGTGCGGAAGATGGAAGAATATGAGGCGCTGAGGGAAGAGATCGAGGAATTGAAGCAGGAAAGCGACCTCATGGATGCGTCTGGCCTTCAGAGGCCATCCCATTGAAGCCGAACCGCTTGTCGGTTTCGGCTATCTTGATTTGAAACAGCAGATTGCGTTTTACGAACATGAACCTTGAAGACAAACTCGCGTGCCTGTTGGGAAAGAAGGGGTGGATCGGCGCTGCCGACAGTGCGCCTTGGCGCCGGGACTGGCTGAACAAGTTCGGAGAGACCCCTCTTGGCATCGCGCGACCGGCATCGACAGCTGAAGTGTCGCAAGTCATCAGGTTGTGCGCGGAGGCCGGGGTTCCGGTCGTTCCGCAGGGCGGGAACACCTCCTTGGCCGGTGGTGCGGTGCTTGCCCATGCTGGTGGCGTGATTCTGTCCCTTTCCCGCATGAACGCCATCGGCACCGTCGACAAGGTTGGCAGCACAATCACCGTCGAGGCCGGCACCGTTCTGGCGCAGCTTCATGAAGAACTGGACGGAAGCGGGTTGATGTTCCCGATGCATATTGGCGCGGAAGGCACCGCGCAGATTGGCGGGTTGATCGGGACCAATGCTGGCGGCAGCCACGCTTTTCGCTACGGGATGATGCAGGACCTGGTGCTGGGTTTGGAAGCGGTCTTGCCGGATGGGACCGTGTGGGATGGCATGCGTCGTGTTCAGAAGGACAACGCGGGCTATCAGCTCAGAAAGCTCTTTTGCGGGGCTGAAGGAACGCTTGGAGTTGTCACCCGGGCCGTTCTGAAACTGGTGCCCGATCCCATCAATCAAGTCACCGCTCTGTTGGCCGTGCCCGATATGCCCTCCGCGGTCGAGGTCGCGACGCGTTACCGGGCCAAAGCGGGCGAATTTCTGAGTGCGCTGGAGTTCTTCTCGGACACCGGGCTGGAAATGGCCTTGCGCAACATTCCGGACCTGACCTTCCCGTTGCAGCAAAGGGCCGCCTTCTATATCCTGGTCGAAGCCGGTGCCGGATCGTCCCAGGTGCCGATGGAGGCTATCTTTTCCGAAATCACGGAAGACAGTTTCACTGCGGGGCTGGTCATCGACGGTGCAATCGCAATGTCAAAAGCGCAGCGCGATGCGTTCTGGCGCATCCGGGAAGAACAACCCGAAGGTCAGCGCCGCGAAGGCAGGCAGCTCAAGCATGATCTTTCCGTCCCGCCGCAGCTTCTTGCCGATTTCCTCGAACGCGCCTCATCGGAATGCCAGGCCATTCTTGAGGGCGTTCGGATCAATCCCTTCGGTCATCTTGGCGATGGGAATGTGCACTATAACCTCTCTCCACCCACAGGGCAGGAGGGGTTTGCCGGTTTGGACGAAGGGATTGCGCTTCAACTGGGACGCCTGACAAACGAAATGGGCGGCAGTTTTGCTGCTGAACACGGCCTGGGACGGGCCAAGGTCGCATTGGCGGACAAGCTTCGCGATCCAGTGGAGCGCAAGCTGATGGCCCAGCTGAAGTCTGCGTTCGACAAAAAAGGCAACTTCAATCCTGGTGTTGTCATCGCAACACCATGACGTCGGCTTTACCTGATAACAAAAGCCATCTGACGCCTCCATGATACTAAATATACGCTGAATGCCGGAAAGGAAGAAAATGACTGATAAGTCTACTGATACAGTTGCGGCCCAACTGATCGAAAAGCTCACGAACCGAAAAGCCGTTATCGGGATTGTTGGCATGGGTTACGTTGGCCAGCCGTTGGCGCTGCGCTATTCCCAACTGGGCTACAAGGTCATCGGGTTCGATATCGACCAGCAGAAGGTTGATCTGCTGAATGGTGGCCAATCAGATATCGAACATATTTCCGATGCGGAAATTGCCGCAGCCAATGCTGCCGGCATGGAAAGCACCGCCGATATCAGCCGGACGCCCGAGGCCGATGCGCTGATCCTCTGCGTTCCGACGCCGCTGAACAAGTACCGCGAGCCGGATCTGAGCTTCGTTCTCGACACGACCGATTCTTTCGTGCCCTATCTGCGCGCGGGGCAGGTTGTGTCGCTGGAAAGCACCACCTACCCCGGCACCACCGAAGAAGAGCTGCTGCCGCGGGTGACCTCGGGCGGACTGACAGTGGGCGAAGATATCTTCCTGGTCTATTCGCCGGAACGCGAAGATCCGGGCAATGCCAACTTCACCACCAACACCATTCCCAAGGTGGTGGGCGGTCACACCCCGGCCTGTCTTGAAGTCGGCAAGGCGCTTTATGGTCAGGCAATCGACCAGATCGTGCCGGTGACCTCGACGAAAGCCGCCGAGATGACCAAGTTGCTGGAAAACATCCACCGCGCCGTCAATATCGGTTTGGTGAACGAGATGAAGATCGTCGCCGACCGCATGGGCATCGACATCTTCGAGGTGATCGACGCCGCCGCCACCAAGCCTTTCGGCTTTACCGCCTACTACCCCGGTCCCGGCCTGGGCGGGCACTGCATCCCGATCGACCCGTTCTATCTGACCTGGAAGGCGCGCGAATACGGGCTGCACACCCGCTTTATCGAGCTGTCGGGTGAAATCAACCGTGCCATGCCGGAATATGTGATCGGCAAGCTGGTCAAAGCGCTGAACGACCGCCGCAAGGCGCTGCATGGCAGCAAGATTCTGGTGCTGGGCATTGCCTACAAGAAGAATGTCGATGACATGCGCGAAAGCCCCTCGGTCGAGGTGATGGAGCTGCTGCGCGATGCCGGGGCCGATGTTTCCTATTCCGACCCGCATGTGCCGACCTTCCCGCAGATGCGCGAGCACAGCTTCGACCTGTCTTCGGTCGACCTGACGCCGGAAACCGTGGCCGCATTTGACGCCGTCGTGCTGACCACCGATCACGCGAAATTCGACTATGACATGATCAAGGCGAACGCACAGCTCATCATTGACAGCCGCGGCATCTACCGCGCCCCGGCTGAAAACATTGTAAAGGCCTGAGACCATGAAAAACTTTGCTCTGATCGGTGCTGGCGGCTACATCGCCCCCCGGCACATGAAAGCAATCCGCGACACCGGCAACCAACTGGTGTCCGCGATGGATGTGAACGATTCCGTCGGGATCATCGACAGCCACTTCCCCGACGCACAGTTCTTTACCGATTTCGAACTGTTCGACGCCCATGTGAACGCCGAACGTCGCGCCGGGCGCGGGCTGGATTATGTGGCGATTGCCACGCCCAACTTCCTGCACTCGGCGCATATGCAATGGGCGCTGCGTGCGGGGGCCGATGCGATCTGTGAAAAGCCGCTGGTGCTTTACCCCGAACAGATCGACGAACTGAAAGAGATCGAGGTCGACACCGGGCGCAAGATCCACACCATCCTGCAACTGCGCCTGCACCCGGCGATCTTGGCCCTGCGCGACCGCGTGGCCCGGATGCCCGCCGGTGAAAAGGTCGATGTGGACCTGACCTACATCACCTCGCGCGGGAACTGGTATCTGAAAAGCTGGAAGGGTCTGACCGAAAAATCGGGCGGCATCGCCACCAATATCGGCGTGCATTTCTATGACATGTTGCATTTCGTCTACGGCAATGTGCAGGAAAATATCGTTCACCTGAACACGCCGACCAAGGCGGCGGGCTATCTGGAATATGACCGCGCCCGGGTGCGCTGGTTCCTGTCTCTGGATGTGAACGACGTTCCGGCCGAGGAACGCGCCAAGGGCAAGCGGACCTTCCGGGCTGTTGTCGCGGACGGCGAGAACATCGAGTTCTCGGACGGTTTCACCGAATTGCACACGAAAATCTATGAAGACGTCCTGTCCGGTGGCGGTTTCGGGGTTGAAGACAACCGTGTGGCCATCGAGACCGTCTCGACCATCCGCAACGCGCCGATCGCACCTGTTGGCGATCTGACCCACCCGTTTGTGAGGGCCTCATGAGCCATTACCAGCATCCCAGCGCCATCGTCGACGATGGCGCACAAATCGGTGAAGGCAGCAGGGTCTGGCATTTTGTCCATGTCTGCGGCGGTGCCCGTATCGGGGCGGGTGTCTCGCTGGGTCAGAACGTGTTCGTCGGCAACAAGGTCGTGATCGGCGACCGCTGCAAGGTGCAGAACAATGTTTCGGTCTATGACAACGTGACCCTGGAAGACGGCGTGTTTTGTGGCCCCTCGATGGTGTTTACCAATGTCTACAACCCGCGCGGCCTGATCGAGCGCAAGGATCAGTATCGCGACACGCTGGTCAAGCGCGGCGCGACGTTGGGGGCGAACTGCACCATCGTCTGTGGTGTGACCATCGGCGCCTATGCCTTTGTCGGCGCGGGCGCGGTGGTCAACAAGGACGTGCCCGACCACGCGCTGATTGTCGGCGTGCCGGGGCGTCAGATCGGCTGGATGAGCGCCCATGGCGAACAGCTTGATCTGCCGCTGACGGGCGAGGCCAGCGTCACCTGCCCGCATACGGGCGATGTTTACACCCTGTCCGGGTCGGTCCTGACCCGCAAGGAGGCTTCCACATCATGATTCCCTTCATCGACCTTGCCGCCCAGCAGGAGCGCCTTCGGGCAGATATCGAAGCTGGCATCGCCGGCGTTCTGGCGCATGGCAAATATATCCTTGGCCCCGAGGTGGCCGAGCTGGAAGAGAAGCTGGCCGCCTATACCGGCGCCGCGCATTGCATCACCGTGGCCAATGGCACCGACGCGCTGCAAATCGCGCTGATGGCCCTGGGCGTCGGACCGGGCGACGAGGTCATCACCCCGGGCTTCAGCTATATCGCCACCGCCGAAGCCGCCTTGGTGCTTGGCGCGAAGGCCGTCTATGTCGACATCGACCCGGTCAGCTACAACATGGATCCCGAGCTTCTTGAAGCGGCGATCACCCCGCGCACCAAGGCGATCATTCCGGTGTCCCTGTATGGTCAGCCCGCCGATGTCGATGCGATCAATGCCATTGCCGAACGCCACGGCATCCCGGTGATCGAAGATGCTGCGCAGAGCTTTGGCGCCAGTTACAAGGGGCGCAAGTCGTGCAACCTGACGACCATCGGCTGCACCAGCTTCTTCCCCTCGAAGCCGCTGGGCTGTTACGGTGATGGCGGTGCGATATTCACTTCGGACCCGGAGCTGGGCAAAGTCATCCGCCAGGTTGCCCGTCATGGGCAGGAAAAGCGATACTACCATGTCCGCGTCGGCGTGAATTCGCGGCTGGACACGTTGCAGGCGGCGATTCTGTTGCCCAAGCTGGCTATTCTGGACGATGAAGTCACCGCACGGCAGAAGGTGGCAGAGGCCTATGGGGCGGCGCTGGACGGGACGGGTATTGTCACGCCACAGATTGGCGCGCAGAATGTCTCGGCCTGGGCACAATACACCGTGCGGGTCCCGAACCGTGCTGATGTTCAGGACGCCTTGGCGGCTGCGGGCATTCCGACAGCTGTCCACTATCCCTTGCCGCTGAACCGTCAGCCAGCCGTCGCCGATTCCGAGGCCCGGTTGCCGCATGGCGACAAGGCTGCGCAAGAGGTCATGAGCCTGCCAATGCACCCGTATATGGCACAGGATCAGGTCGAGAAAATCGTGCAGGCCCTGGGGCGTGCTGTGCATCCGCAGGCTTCCTGATCGCAAAACGACAGGCAAAGGTCAGAGTTCCCCATGAGTAACAAGAGCATGACAATCAGTCAGGGAGCGGCCAGGTACGCCGCTCCCTCAACGCTTCAGCACATGGTGGTGTTTGCGGTGTTGTTTTACGCATTGTTGGGGTTTCAACTGATGCGTTTTATGATGGCGGATGCCTACTCGGCTCCACTGTCCGGTCTCGATTCTATCGGGTTTCTGACAATACAGCTGCTGGCTGTGATGTTGGGTCTGCGGCTATTTATGCTGAATAAGCTTCAGTTTGTGCCGGTATATCTCGTGATTTTTTTCATCCTGTATACCGCGCTCGTTATCACAATAACGGCGCCTGATCGCAGCATTATCGGCTTTTTCATTTTTAGATCCGGCGTGATGTCTTGGTTCGTGATCGGGGTTGGGGTTGCCGGGATTCTGGATGTGTTTCAAAAAGCCCGCGAGAGCCAATATGCCGGGCTGGCACGGTGGCTGGTTGCCTTGGCGTCATTGGCTGTAAGCGCGATGTTCGTCCCCTTTGCGCTCCGCTATCTGGCGCTGCCGCTTCCTACTATTTATTATCAGTCGGTCGCGAGCGCGGTCTCGATTTTTATGATCACTGTGATTACCTGTATTGAAGCCCTCTGGGGGAGGCAGAAACCTTTATTGGTGACGGCCTCCTATCTGGTTTTGGGCAGCCTTCTGGCTGCGGCGGTCATTTCGATGCAATCGACGTCGATGGCCGTGATCTGGGTGGGGCTGGTTGGCGTGTTTGTCTGGCGGCAGTTCTGGGACAGCCGCTTGCTTTTCAAGCTGTCGCTGCTTTTCGGGTTGCTTGTTGGCATTGGCTATTTCACACAGACTCAGATCTTTCAAAACATCATCTCGAATACGCGGTTCTCCGAGTTGGCATCCGGTGGCGGGGTGGGCAATTTTTCGTCTTTGACAAGCCGGTTGGAAATCCTGGACAGCTTTGGGGATCAATTTGCCGTCTCTCCGTTCTGGGGGCATTTCGAGGCCGAGGTCAAATCCGGTGCTGGCGTGGGCTATTTCATTCACAGTCTGCCATTGTCCTTCCTGACGCATACCGGCGTCGTCGGTTTTACTCTGGTCATGGTCATCCTGTTTTATTTGTTGAACCGGCGCGTTTTTTCGCGCCGCGACAATGATACCTTCGAACTTCAACTGGGGCGCATCATGCTATTGGTGCTGGTGTTGGGAACCATTTCGACATTCATGACCTGGTCGGTGTTGTGGTTCATGGTTGGGTTATTGTGCCTCAAGTCAGGCACGATTTACACGGGACGGCGATCAGGTAGGGTCGAGTCGTGAAACAGCATATCCATCAATATACTCAGTTTGTTCTCATGCTGTTCAGTCGATCGCATGTATTTTTCGTGAGCAGCTCGGGACTGACCATGATTTTCCCGCTGATCAGCGCGCCGATTGTTGCCCGGCTTTATACGCCGAGTGATTTTGGCATTTATGCTGTTTTCTTTTCTATGGCGACGATCATGTCCACCGTTTCGACGCTGGAATTGCGCAATGTTACATTTCTTGAGGAAACGCGTGAGGGCGGTGCCTTGTTGGTGATTTTCATCTTGGGTGTCGGGTATTTCATGCAAACCGAAGCTTTTGAAAGCCTCACCACGAAAACGTGGTTTGCGGTTTTCTTCGTTTCGGGCGGAGAATTCTCTTCTTGGGCAAGTCGGCTTGCGGTGTTGTCCTCATTTTCGGATCAGTTCGCCGTGTCACCCATCTTCGGAAATTTCAAAGCTGAAGTGGTGGCAGGGATGGGTGAAGGTTATTATGTTCACAGTGTGCCGCTGTCTTTTTTGACACATATGGGTTTAATCGGAACGCCCCTTTTCTTTTTAACGTTTTTCCTGCTGCTCCGGAACCGTACACTCTTCCGAAGTGGGCGCGATCTTTCTGAAATACATATGGGACGAATGATGTGGATCGTCCTTGGCGTAGGGACAATTTCCACTTTCCTTTCGCGAGCCCCAATTTTGTTCATGATGGGGGCACTATGCAAACGTCCCATAGTAAACGGGTAGAAAAAATGCCAGTGATCATAGACTACGGAGTCGGTAACATCGGTTCGATCAAAAACATGGTTCGCAAGGTCGGCGGAAAAGCGTCGATTGGTTCGACGGTAGACGATATTGCCGGAGCGGACATGCTGATCCTTCCAGGTGTCGGAGCATTCGACAGCGGCATCAATCATCTTCGTGCATCTGGTCTGATCGATGTACTGAACCAGCGTGTGCTGGAGGAAAAGGTGCCGGTGCTTGGCATTTGTCTGGGGGCGCAATTAATGACGAGGTCAAGCGAGGAAGGGCAAGAACAGGGTTTGGGCTGGTTTGATGCACAGACGCTGAAAATGGATTTTTCCAGCATTCCAGGGAAATGGCCGCTGCCGAACGTTGGATGGCGCAACGTGTCGGCACAAAATGGGTATTCCATGCTTGACGGGATCGAGGAAACGCCGCGCTTTTATTTCGTACATTCCTATTACATGTCCGCAAACGATCCTGCGATTGTCTCGATGAAGGCAAATTACGGGTTCGATTTCGCCTGCGGGCTTCGGAAGGACAACATTCACTGTGCCCAGTTCCACCCGGAGAAAAGCCACGCTTTTGGCATGCAGTTCATCCAAAACTTTCTGAAGGCGTATTCGTAATGCACGCACGTTATATTCCGGTTTTGTTGCTCAAGGATGGCGGGCTCTACAAGACTCGCAAATTCGGTAAGGAAACTTACCTTGGCGATCCGGTCAACACGATTAAGATTTTCAACGACAAACTGGTAGATGAGCTGGTCTTTCTCGATATCGCGGCGGCACGGCGCAGGTCCGAGCCGAATATCGAGATGCTCAAGGAGATCGCGGGCGAGTGTTTTATGCCCCTGGCCTATGGCGGAGGTATCACCTCAGTCGACCAGGTGCGCGAAATTCTGGCGATCGGGTTTGAAAAGATTGTCGTAAACTCAGCTGCCTGGACCGACCCCGATCTGGTGCCGACCCTGGCGCGGGTTTTTGGCAGCTCCACGGTTGTCGGCTCGATCGATGTGAAAAAGAACTGGATGGGCCGCGAGAAGGTCTATATCCACGGCGGCAGCAAGGCGATTGTGATGGGGGTCGTCGAATGGGCACGGGAACTGGAGCAACGCGGTGTCGGCGAGATCATGATTAACTCGATCGACAGGGACGGCGAAATGACCGGGTATGATCTGGATCTGATCAAGCGCGTTGCCGATGCTGTATCGGTCCCGGTAATCGCTGCTGGCGGTGCTCGCGACAGGGACGACCTGAAGGCTGCGGTCACGGATGCCGGTGCCTCGGCTGCTGCCGCAGGGGCGATGTTTGTCTTTCAGGGCAAGCACCGTGCGGTGCTGATTAGCTATCCGGGTTCGAAAGAACGGTAAACGTTCCAGGGGATGCACGACATGTCAAACACCTTGCGCGGCTACATCCGGCTGGTTTTCGAACCATTTAACCGGGCACATGCAATGTTCGTGAGCAGCTCGGCGCTGGTCATGCTGTTCCCGATGATCAGCGCACCAATCGTCGCGCGGCTCTATTCGCCGGAAGATTTCGGAATATACGCTGTTTTTTACTCGCTGGCGGCGATCCTTTCGACGATTTCATCGCTGGAATTGCGCAACGTCACGCTTTTGGAAGCCGACCGGGTAGACGGCGCACATGGTGCTCTTCTGGCCCTGAGTGTCGTCACGTTTTTCAGCTTTGTGCTTTTGGGGCTTATCTTTGCGATACCAGAGGCGTGGTTGGCCCAGCTTTTTGGTGCGAATGTCCTTCCTTTCCTGTATTGGCTGCCCGCGACGGTCTTTTTGATGGGGATGACACTGGTTCTGCACGCATGGGCGACGCGCGAACAGGAATACAAGGCCCTTGCGCGCAACAAGTTCATTCTGGGGCTGTCCACGATGCTCCTTCAGATCGGGGTCGGATTGACGGATCCGGGGGCGGTCGGCTTCATCGTCGCCAATTTTCTCGGTCTGTTGTTGGCGTCGGTGCTGTTGACCCGGCTATTCGTCAAGACCTTGCGCGTTTTGCGACCGCATTTCACGGCGGGGTCTGCAGCAGCCCAGTTTCGTCGCTATTACAGATTGACGGTGTGGACAACGCCCGGTGCGCTCGTCAATACGCTTAGCCAGTTCCTGCCCGATCTACTCATCAACCGGTTCTTTGGCGCAGCCCTTTTGGGACAGTATTCGTTGGCCGTGCGGATGCTGAATATGCCGATCGCGTTTCTCTCGAACAGCATTCAGGATTTTTTTTGCCAACAGGCCACGGCGGAATTCAACGAGCACGGGCACTGCATACCGAGCTTCCGGCGTTTTATGGCGCTGACCCTGGCCGGTGCACTCCTCGTTCTCCTGCCGGTCATCGTGCTGATCCCTTATGTGTTCCCAATAATCTTCGGATCGCAATGGACCGAGGCCGGAACCCTGATCCAGGCCGTGGCCTTTTTGACGATCGTCCGGTTCATCTCGTCGCCACTCAGTTATGTCTGGATCATCCAAGGCGAAAACCTGCTTGACTTTCTGTGGCAGATCGGGCTTCTGGTGCTCAGTCTGGCAACCCTCATTCTGCCCCCGTTTTTTGACCCACAGATCACGCTTTATTCGACCCTTTGGCTCTACAGTCTGGTGGTCGGTGCTTGGTATGTGCTGGCCATCGCCGTTTCCCATCGCCTCTCGATACGCCCTCGCCATCAATCAAACAAAGACGCGGTACATTGATATGCAGCTGCAATGCATCACACTCAGAAAACAAGAAAAGGGCCCGTCATGATCTATTCGGACAACCCCTACACCGATATCCTTCACAAACATCCGCACCAGGAATGCGTGCGCTGCGTCATGGATACCTCCGATCCCTGGATCACCTTCAACGACGAAGGGGTTTGCAACCATTGTCAGGCATATGACGCTTATATCGCAACGTTGGGGACCGAGGAGGATCGCCAGCGCAAGCTGGAGCAACTGGTGGATCAACTCAAGGCCCGCGGCAAGGGCAAGGATTACGACTGCATCATGGGGCTGTCTGGCGGGGTCGACAGCTCGTACCTGGCCTGGTTCGCGGTCAAGAAACTGGGGCTGCGGCCGCTGGTCGTGCATGTCGATGCCGGCTGGAACTCGGAACTGGCGGTCAACAATATCCAGAACATCGTGCAGCGTCTGAACCTGGACATGCACACGTTGGTGATCGACTGGCCCGAAATCCGCGACTTGCAACGCGCCTATTTTCTTTCGGGCGTTGCCAATCTCGACGTACCGCAAGACCATGCTTTCATCGCCTCGCTTTACAGCGAGGCGCGGAAATACGGGATCAAGGACATCCTGAACGGTGGCAACATGCAGACAGAGTCGATCCTCCCGGAAGCATGGGGGTATTCAGCGTCGGATGCCGTGTCTCTAAAGGCGATTCACAAAAGGTTCGGCACTATAAAGCTAAAGAATTACCCCACGATCAGCAATTTTCAGCAGTTGGTCTATTATCCTTACGTTCAGAAGATGCGTGTCCATCGTCCATTGGAATGGATTGACTATAGGAAAGACAACGCCAAGAAAGTGTTGATAGAGGAACTCGGCTGGCGTGATTATGGAGGGAAGCATTTTGAATCCGTTTTCACAAAGTTTTTCCAAGCTCATTACCTCCCGACCAAATTTGGCTATGACAAACGGCGTGCCCACTACGCCAGCCTGATTGTGTCTGGTCAGATGACAAAGGAGCAGGCGCAAGGGGAAATGCAAAAACCGCTCTACGACCTGCAAGAACTGGAAGAAGACAAGGCATTCTGGATCAAGAAACTGGATATCACCGAGGCCGAGTACCAGAGTGTCATGGCGGATGAGCCTCGCTTCTATTCATCGTTTGACAATGGTGAGCAATCGGCAGAGAGAATATCGTTAGTGCTTGGTGCTGCTGCTAGAGTAAAGAATAAGCTATTAAGATTGATAGGTAGGTAAATAAGGAAAGGATTTTGTGCAAATCGATGAGTTTCGATATATCGCCACCTCATGTTTTATTTCGCCTAAAAGCCTACCCAACTCTTAACGCAAATGCCCGTTGCTGAATTAGGCTCAGGACTCATAACCAAAACATGACTGTTGCGGCGAGAGCGATGGCTGAGAGGAAGACTTCGGGGCAGCGGTCATATCGGGTGGCGACCCGCCGCCAATCCTTCATTCGTTCTTTGTCTTTCCCATGACCCAGTATCCTTACTTCTGAGCCTCCGGCAAACAAGGGGCGGTTCAGCTGTCCTCTTCTGCGAAACCGAAAAGGCCCGGACGTAACGTGGCGCAAGTATCTCAAAACGATGCAGGAGACATGATTTGAACCGGTGCAAGACCATAATCTGTTGTCACCCCGGGTGTCATGACATAACGAATGCGCAGAAGCGGGTCAGCCTGCGTGAAACGGTATAAAGCAACTGGAGGCTATTAGTATTCATGTCACAGGTAACGCTTCACATCTTCATGAATTCCATTGAAAACACAACGCGTGTTTTCAAGGAGGCCGCGTATACCCTTGATGAAGGTATCTGCACCAAAGTGGCCGTTATCGGACTTTGGCAAGAGGGGCTCGCGCGCGAAGAGACAAACGAAGACGGGCTGGATATTATCCGTCATCCCACGCTTATCAAGAAAATCCGGCCGGGATCGTTCGCCTACAGGACCAGATTGGTGCGCAAGTTCATTGCCGTGTTCAGCCTTCTGCAATACGCGATTGCCTGTGTTCTGACCGCACGTCGGCTGCGCGCCGATCATGTCAGTTGCCATAATGCCTTTATGTTGCCGGTCTCCTGGGCTGCGGCTCGGCTATCTGGGGCAACCCTGGAATACCTGCCCCACGAGTTGGAAGTCGAACGCGCCGGGCTGTCGGGCATCTGGAAACGCCTGATTGCAATGACTGAACGACGTTTCATCCGAGCCGCCCGAAATGTCGTTGTCGTCAACCAGCCGATCCGTGACTGGTACGAAGCCGAGTACGGGCTGCGCAACCTGCACGTCGTGCGCAACGTGCCCGAGCGTGATACGTTGCAATTCCGGCCCATTCCCGAGGGCGGACTTCGAGAGAAATTTGCCGTCCCGGACACGGCCAAGCTGTTCATTTACCAGGGGATGATCACCATCGGGCGGGGAATCGAAGATCTGATAGAAATCTTCGCCCGGCTTGACCCCGCCCAATCCCATGTCGTTTTCATGGGATTCGTTCAGGATGGGTTCCAGCACATCATGGACGAGGCCAGCGCCCGTTATCCCAATGTGCATTACCAGCCCGGTGTGCCACGGGAATGGATCATGTCGTATTCCAGCAGTGCCGATGTGGGAATTTTCGTGGTCGAGGATGTTCCGCTGAACGATGTCTACTGTCTGCCGAACAAGTTCTTCGAGTGGACGCATTCCGGTCTGCCGGTCCTGGTGAGCAATAACATGACATACCTGAGCGAGTTGGTGGAAAAAGGTGAATTCGGCTGGTCTTGCCCGTTCGAGAAGGTGGATGAGGCCGTGCGCCAGATCAGCAAGACCGATCTGAGCACCTATTCCGAGAATGCCCGTCGCTTTGCGGTCGACGCGGTGTGGGAAGAAGACGCCAAGGCATTTGCGGACGTGTACCGGCCAAAGGGCAGCTGAGGCGTGCTTTTCTGATATGACATCAAGGAGCGCCCCTACACAGGTCTCGGCTTTGAATGCAAGGCAGATTGAACATGCTGCCCGACACCGCCAGGATAACAGGCCGAGAGACCTCTCCCGAAGGTTCCTGGTTTCAGATTCGTGCTACAGATTTCATTGGGAGACAGTACAATGGTAGAGATTATTCACTTCTCCACCGTCCATCTGCGTGACGACTCGCGCATCCGGTCCAAGATGATGGCCTCTTTGCAGGCGCGGTTTCCCGGGCAGGTGAAACTGTTCGTGCAGGATGGGCTTGGCGATGAGGTCGATGCGAAAGATGGCTATGATGTCATCGACACCGGTCCGCGTCTGAGGCGCCTCAAGCGCATGTCGCTGGGCGGATGGCGGATGTTTCGGTCGGTTTTGCGCGCCAAACCGACCATTGCGCATTTCCACGATCCTGAACTGATACCATGGGGCGTTGTCCTGAGCTTGTTCGGTATCCGTGTGGTGTATGATGTACACGAAGATTATCCCGAAGCGGTGCGCGAGAATTATCGGCTGCCGCCTCTCATGCGCAAGTTGCTGCCACCTGTGGTCCGCTTTGTCGAATGGGCAAGCGCCCCGTTCTTCAGCGCAATTGTGACCGTGACCCCCCAGATCAACCAGCGGTTCCCGCAGAAAAAAGCGGTCATGGTGCGAAATTGGCCAGCTGTGCATGAGTTTCACGCCCCCTCCGAGACACCGATGCGCAACCGCCCTCGTGAATTTGCTTATATTGGGACGATCACCCTGAACCGGAACATTCTGGGCATGATTGATGCGGTAAACAGCATACGTGACACCGGCGCAGTTCTGCGTCTGGCTGGCGATTTTCCCATTGCCCAGGACCGCGAGGCGGCACAGGCCCGGCCGGGATGGGATGACGTGAAATTCGAAGGCTGGGTGTCACGCGAAGGAATCGCTGACATTCTTGCTAATGCCCGGGCCGGGCTGGTGGTGCTGCGCCCTGTCGAGCATGAAATGCTGACCTTGCCGATCAAGCTGTTTGAGTATATGGCTGCCGGGGTTCCTGTCATTTCGTCTGATTTCCCACTGTGGCGTGAGATCATCGACGATGTCAGGTCCGGCCTTCTGGTTGACCCGGAAAAGCCCGAAGAAATAGCTGAAGCCATGCGGTGGATGCTCGAAAACCCGGAGGAAGCCGAAGCCATGGGGCAACGCGGTCGCGAGGCGGTGCTTGAGCGGTTCAACTGGGAACAGGAAGCAAAAGCGCTTATCAAAGCATACGAGGCGATCCTCGATCAGTGATCTGTAATCAGACAACGACAACCCCTATAGAGACCAACGAAAGACGATATCATGTGCGGAATATTTGGAATTGTCTCGAACTCTCCCCAGGCTCCTGGTGATTTGCCGATCCTGGCACACCACGCCGAGCAGCGCGGGCGCGACTCCAGCGGCCTCGTGGTGGCGCGAAGCAACAGCTACGAGGTGCAGCGGGCCGATTTCGAGATCAAGAAACTGCTGAAGAAGATCAAGGTCGGAGACACCCGCCTTGTCATGGGCCACAGCCGCCTGATCACGAACGGCCTGTCTGACAACCAACCGGTTGTTCGGGACGGGATTATCGTGATCCATAACGGGATCATCGTGAATTACGATGATATCTGGCCCAAGCTGAGCAAGACCCGTGAACTTCAGGTCGATAGCGAGGTGATCGCTGCAATTGCTGCGGAACATCTGGAAAATGGCGGGGCGGTCGAAGAGATCGGCGCGAAGGTGTTGGAAGAATGCCGCGGCACAGTCTCTTGCGCGCTTGCGGTTCCGCGCCTGGGCAAGCTGCTGCTGTTTTCGAACAATGGCAGTCTGTATACCGGCACCAAGAATGGCGCGACGGCCTTTGCATCGGAATCGTTTGCCCTGAACCAGATTGGCTGCGCCGGGGTGGATCAGGTCTATGATACCGTGGTGCTGGACATTCCGGCGCATGAGACGATTTCTGTCGAGGATTACAAGGCACGCGCGAAGAACCTGATCCCCGAACTGGTGTTCAACGCGGCCGAAGAGGCGCTGCTGGTCTATCCGCAGCCCGAACTGAAGCGTTGCACCCGGTGTATCCTGCCCGAGACAATGCCCTTCATCCGTTTTGACGACGAAGGCGTCTGCAACTATTGCCACAACTACAAGCAGCGCAACAAACCCAAGCCCAAGGAAGAGCTGTTCAAGCTGGTCGAGCCCTACCGCCGCGAGCATGGCCCCGATTGTATCGTGCCGTTCTCAGGCGGGCGCGACAGCTGCTATGGCCTGCATCTGATTGTCAACGAGCTCAAGATGAAGCCGATAACCTATACCTATGACTGGGGTATGGTGACCGACCTGGGGCGTCGGAACATCAGCCGCATGTGCGCGGAACTGGGTGTCGAAAACATCATCGTTGCCGACGATATCGCCAAGAAACGCGACAATATCGCGATGAACCTCAGGGCCTGGCTGAAGGCGCCGCATCTGGGGATGGTCAGCATTCTGACCGCCGGCGACAAGCACTTCTTCCGCCATGTCGAGACGATCAAGAAACAAACCGGCATCGACATCAACCTGTGGGGCACCAGCCCGCTTGAGGTGACGCACTTCAAGGCAGGCTTCCTGGGCATTCCGCCGGATTTCGAAGAAGACAAGGTTTACACCAGCGGTGCGCGCAAACAGCTGCGTTACCAGAAGCTGCGCTTCAAGGCGATGCTGCAAAGCCCTGGCTATTTCAACAGATCGCTGTGGGATACGCTGTCGGGCGAATACTATCGCAGCTTCATGAAGAAATCCGACTACTTCCACATCTTCGATTACTGGACCTGGGAGGAAAAGCTCGTCGATCAGACTCTGGCGATGTATGATTGGGAAAAGGCACCGGATACCAGCACGACCTGGCGGATCGGTGACGGAACGGCTGCGCTCTACAACTATATTTATTATACGGTTGCCGGGTTCACCGAACACGATACATTCCGCAGCAATCAGATCCGCGAAGGACAGATGACGCGCGAAGAGGCCTTGGTTCGTGTGAAAGACGAAAACCAGCCGCGCTATCCGAATATCAAGTGGTATCTGGACGCGATCGGCATGGATTTCACCGAGGTCATCAACGTGATCAACGCCATTCCCCGGCTCTACGCGGAATAGCGCAGGATGGCGACGGTTTGGTACATATCCAAATATGTCACGCCTCCGGGCGTGGCAAAGGTTGGTGTCCGAGGCTTCCTGATCCTGCGCGAATTCGCTCGCGCAGGACACAGGCCGCTTCTGATCACATCGGATTCCAACCACTTGGCAAACCCGCCGAAACTGGATAGTGCCCGCCGGAAAGAAACCGTCGACGGGGTCGACGTGCACTGGCTACGAACCCGCAAGTATACCGGTGCACGCTCTCTGGGGCGGATCCTGAGTTGGTTCGATTTCGAATTTCAGGTCTGGCGCATGCCGTTGAAAGAGCTGCCAAAGCCCGACGCGGTGATCGTTTCCAGCCTGTCGCTTCTGACCATTTTCAACGGTTTGCGCCTGCGCCGCCGGTATGGTTGCAAACTGGTGTTCGAGGTTCGGGACATCTGGCCGCTTATGCTGACCGCTGCTGGCGGGGTCAGCCCCGGGCATCCGGCTGTGAAATTCCTGGCCTGGGTCGAGCGTCTTGGCTATCGTCGTGCCGACCTGATCGTCGGCACGATGCCCAACCTGCGCGACCATGTCGTCGAGGTGAGCGGTTCGGACAAGCCTGTTGCCTGCATTCCGCAGGGGCTGGATCCGGGGTTGCTCGCGCCGCCAGCGCCGTTGCCGGATGGCTATGCCGAGGCCCACATCCCGAAGGACAAGTTCATCGTCTGCCATGCGGGGTCCATCGGTGCCGACAACGCGCTCGAAACCCTGCTGGCCTGTGCGCGGAAAATGACGGATCGTCAGGACATACATTTCCTTATTGTTGGCGAAGGCTACCTGAAAGACCGGTTTGTCGCGGAAGCCGCCGATCTTGCCAATGTCAGCTTTGCGCCGGGCGTTCCCAAGGCTGCGGTGCAGTCTGTCTTGCAACGCGTTGATCTGGTGTATTTTGCGGTGCATAAATCGCCGATGATGCGGTTCGGGCAATCGCTGAACAAGGTGATCGACTACATGCTGTCGGGAAAGCCCGTGCTTGCCTCGTTCACGGGCTACCCCTCGATGATCAACGAAGCGGAATGTGGCAGCTATGTTCCCGCCGAAGATGTCGACGCCCTGTGTGCCGAGGTCGGACGCTATGCGGACATGCCGCCAGAAGATCGTGAGCGTCTGGGCGCAAAGGGGCGTGAGTGGCTGCTGAAAAACCGGAAATACGAAGATCTGGCGCAGGACTATTTGCGCCTTCTCGATCTTTCGGAGAACGCTGCGCCCTGATGATGGGCGCAGCGCGCAGGATCAGCCGATCTTCTTGCTCATCCAACGCCGCACCTGTGGCAGCTCTGTGGGTGAGAGCGCCTCGGATTCCAGATAAGCAAAAACCTTGCAAGCCGGTGTTGCCGGGGTCGAATAGCCGCCGAACTGCCAGGTGCTTCCGGCAAACGCCGAGACCGGAACGCCAGTTGCCGTACAGACGCTTGGGGCCAGCAGGTCTGCCCGCAGGCCCGATCGTGTTGCGGGCGCGGGCATGCCATTCACCGAAAGCTGGCCGCCGGTGCTCTGGATATCTCCCAGTGACGTCGGATGCGAAAGACCGGTATAGACACCATCGACGTGAAGCGCCTTCCATGCGCCGAACTTGTTGTCTTCGGGCTGGTATTCGATGCCGAGCGACAGGCCGAATTCGCTGCCGCCATAGGCGACAGGCGCAATAACCAACCTATCGTCCGTGCCGTCGAATTCCAGCCAGCTCAAGACGCCATCCGTGCGCCAGATCGGTCGGGCGGCGGGTGCGGGTTGGGCAGCGTGGTTGCCATTGCCGCTCGCATCCATGATCAGGCCCACCGGATCGCCGTCATTGACCACGGGAATGGTTCCGGCGGAATCCTGGAACAATGTCGACAGATCCGAGGGATCGAACCACGCTCCCTGTGCCCCATCACGAAACAGGCTGCCAGGGTGCCAGACGTGTCGTGCGCGCGGTGGTGCGCTGGTCACCGAAAGGTCACAGACCACCTTCATGCCAGCACCAGCGCATGGATGCCCGCAGCCGTAGTGCCGCTGGCCCGGACACGGGTCGCCCCGAGCGGCAGGATCGAAAAATCGGCCACGGCAATGGTGCGTGTTTCGCCAGCCACGGTATCGACCACGACCATCCCGCCGGTTTCGACATAGAGGGCGATGGCGACTGTGGGCAGGTCGGTGGTATCGTCCGGCGTCACCGGAAGAGCGTCGGTGGCAGGGCCATGAATGGAGCGGGCACGATTGGCAAAGGGGTTCATGTGAAAACCTTTCTATTGGAAGGATACGGGATTGCATCCACGATTGAATTTCGGTGGAAGATCACGCAAGAAGGCTACGATCGGGTTGAGCGACCGTTTGGGATGTTAGGAGTTCGTTAAATGATCAAGCGCGTATCGGACATTCTGGGTGCGATGATCGGGCTGCTGGTCCTTTCCCGGGGTTTGCTTGTCGGGTCCGTCATGATCCGCCGCCAGATGGGGCACCCGTGCCGTTCCGTCAGACCCGGCCCTGGTGGCATGGCAAGCCTTTCGGGATGATCAGGTTCCCCACCATGCGTGACGCGGGCAATGCCTGACAGTCGGAACCGTCCTCCGCCAAGTGGAAATATAGGAGCAAACAATAAAATGACTAAGGTGCTTGTCATCGCCCCCCATGCTGACGATGAGGTTCTTGGCATGGGTGCTACGATCTCCAGAATGGTCGACCAGGGGATTGAAGTTCAGGTTGCCGTCCTGACGGGCCATGGTGCGGATCCGCACCCGCTGTGGTCAAAGGAATCCTGGGACAACATTCGCCACGAATGTCGGGCCGCGCTTGACATATTGGGGTGCAACCCTCCGATCTTTCGCGAACTTCCTGCGGCCTGTCTGGACGCGACGCCAGCACATCAGATCAACAAGATCATCGACACCCTGGTGCGCGAAGTCGACCCGCATGAAATCTATGTTCCCTTCGCATTCGATCTGCACAAGGACCATGGCGCCATAGCCTATGGCGTTTCGGTGGCTGCACGTCCTTACCTGACCTCGGCACAAAGCATTCGCCGTGTTCTGGCATACGAAACCCTGTCGGAAACGCATCTGGCCCCGCCCTATCTGGCGCCGGCGTTTCAACCCAATGTTTTCGTCGATGTCTCCGCTCAGATCGACCGAAAGCTGGACGCCATGCGCGCCTATGCCAGTCAGATTCAGCCGGACAACTTGCCGCGCTCCATTGCCGCGCTCCGGGCGTTGGCGACGTTCCGCGGCACCCATATTGGTGTCGAGGCTGCGGAAGCCTTCATTCTTTTGGGCGAGTATCAACGATGATTTATCGGAATGGCGGGAAGCGCCTTTTGGATCTGTGTTTTGGCTTGTTCGCACTGGCTGTGTTTGCGCTGCCCATCCTGCTTGCAATCATTGCCATCAAGCTTACGTCGCCTGGACCAGCGTTCTTTTTCCAGACCCGCGCAGGCCGGAATGGCCGCGCATTCAGGATTTACAAGCTGCGCACGATGTCTGTCGATCCAAACCGGCAAGACGTGACGCAGGTCACAACGAAAGACCCCGGTGTTTTTGCCGTCGGCCGACTGCTGCGCCGCTTCAAGATAGACGAAATGCCGCAGATCTTCAACGTCGTGCGCGGGGACATGAGCATCGTCGGACCCCGGCCTTGCCTTGAGGCAACCCGCGACGAAATGCCGGACTGGGCCCGCAAGCGGTTCGAGGTCCGGCCCGGCATCACGGGGCTGGCACAGACACGGGGCAACATTGCCCTGAGCTGGGAACAACGCTGGGAGCAGGATGTCCAATATGTCGACCGGGTATCTTTTCTGCTGGATATGTGGTTGGTTTTGAAAACTGTTCTGGTCGTTGTGCTGGGCGAAGAAAAATTCAGGAAAACCACATGAAAGTCGCTGTTGTAGGAGGGGTCGCGTCCACCGAGGTGCTGGTGCAGTCCCTGGTTCGGCAGGGTGTCGAACAGATCGGGGTGTGGGGCTATGAACCCGCCGAAACGGCCTTGGTCTCCGGCTGGCGCGATCTGCGTCAACTGGCCGCGGACCACGGGTTGCCGTTTGAAGGATTTCGCAAGGTCACGGAATGCGAAGACAGCCTGCGGGCCTTTTCCCCGGATGTCCTGTTCGTTGTCGGCCTGTCGCAGATCATTCCGTCGTCGATGTTGCACATCGCGTCTGGTGCGAATGTCGGGTTTCATCCGACCGCCCTGCCGCGTGGCCGGGGGCGGGCCGCCCTGGCCTGGCTGATCTTGCAGGGTGAAAATGGCGCCGCCACGTTCTTTGAACTGCGCGATGCTGTGGATGACGGCCCGATCTATGTGCAAGAGCCCTATGCCGTCACCGACACCGACGACACTGCCGATGTCGAGGCCAGCCTGCTGGCCGCTGAGCGCGTGGCGCTGGAACGCTGGTTGCCGCGCTTGCTGCGGGGCGATTTTGCAGCCACCGAGCAGGATCACGATCAGGCCACCTGGCTGGGGCGGCGCACCCCGGAAGACGGCTGGCTGAACTGGCAGGCGCCGCGCGATGGCCTGTTGCGGCTGATCCGGGCCAGCGCGCCGCCGCATCCGGGGGCCTACACGTTTTGCCAGAACCACAAGATAGTGGTGCTGAAAGCCGCCCCCTCGAACCGGCACGAGACCGGTGTGCCGGGCCGTATCCTGGCGGTAGACCCGGAGGGGGGCTTTGAGGTTCAGGCCAGCGATGGTATCGTGCGGGTCATGCGGTGGCGGTGCGACACGGGCTGGACACCCCGTGTCGGGGCGCTTCTGGGGTATTACGCAGAGGCCGAAATATTTGACTTGCGCGCAAGGCTCGAACAGCTTGAGCATATGGTGAATATTTTGAACGCCTCAATTGATAGAGAAGGCTCATGAGCCAGCTAATCGGCGTATACGGCGCATCGGGCTGCGGACGCGGTATCCTGCCCTTGCTGCGCGCGCAATACCCCCAGGCCGACCTTGTATTCATCGACGACGGACAGGCACCGGGGCGTGTGAATGGCCATGACATCCTGAGCTGGACCGAATTCCTCGCACATGACGCCCCGGACAAATCTGTCGCCATCGCCATTGCCGCCTCGCAGGTGCGCCAGTCTCTTGCGGGCAAATGCGCCGCCGCAGAAATTCCCCTGATCGAGGCCCGCGCAGCTTCTGTCGTGCAGATGGATGATGTGATCATTGCAGAAGGGGCCTGCCTGTCACCCTTCGTCACGCTGACTTCCAATATCCGTATTGGCCGCTGTTTCCACGCCAACCTGTATTCCTATGTCGAACATGATTGCATCATCGGCGATTTCGTGACCTTCGCGCCCGGCGCCAAGGTGAACGGCAATGTCACCATTGGCGATCACGCCTATATCGGCTCAGGCGCTGTTATCCGTCAGGGTCTTACCATCGGCCAAGGCGCAACCGTCGGCATGGGCGCTGTCGTGACCCGCGACGTACCGCCCGGCACCACCGTTGTCGGCAACCCGGCCAAACCTCTCATCAAGGACTGACCCATGCGTATCTACCTGTCTCGCCCCCATATGTCCGGCCACGAAGAACAGCGCGTGGCCGAGGCGTTCGCGTCCAATTTCGTGGCCCCGCTCGGCCCGCAGCTCGATGCGTTCGAGGCGTCTGTGCGCGACTACCTTGACGCGGATGTGCATTGCGTCGGCCTGTCGTCGGGCTCCGCCGCGCTGCACCTTGCCCTGCGCATCGCCGGTGTCGGCCCCGGCGATGAGGTCTGGATTTCGTCGATGACCTTCGCGGGCGGTATCTTCCCGGTGAATTACCTTGGCGCCACGCCACGGTTTTTCGACCTTGATCCGGCAAGCTGGACGCTCGATACCAATCGCTTGGCCGAAGAACTGGCCAAAGCCGCCGCCGAGAACCGCCTGCCCAAGGCCATCGTCCCCACCGACCTGTATGGCCAGTCCGTCGATCTGGACCCGCTGGAAAGCCTCGCCGCGCAATACGGCGTGCGGCTGATCGTTGACAGCGCCGAAAGCCTTGGCGCGGTCTACAAGAATGGTCGCAAGGCCGGGACCGGCGGTGACGCTGCGATCCTGTCCTTCAACGGCAACAAGATCATCACCACCTCGGGCGGTGGAATGCTGATCACCCGCCACAAGGGCTGGGCCGAGCAGGCGCAATTCCTCGCCACCCAGGCGCGCGACCCGGCCCCGCATTACGAACACTCCACCTACGGTTACAACTATCGCCTGTCCAATATCTGCGCCGCCATCGGCCTGGGCCAGATGGAGGTTCTGGACGCCCGTGTCGCCCGCCGCCGCGAGATCTTCGCGCGCTACAAGGCCGCCCTCGCCCGCCCCGGCACCAGCTTCATGCCCGAGCCCGAGGGGCAGTTCTGTACCCGCTGGCTCACCGCCCTGACCATCGACCCCGACCAGACCGGCGTGACGCGCGAAGACATCCGGCTGATGCTTCTGGACCATCAGATCGAATCCCGCCCGCTGTGGAAACCCATGCACATGCAGCCGCTCTATGCGGGTGCGCCCTATCACGGCGCGGGCGTAGACGAGCGGCTGTTTGCCAATGGTCTCTGCCTGCCCTCCGGCAGCGATATGACCGATGAGCAGCAGGATGAAGTGATCGAGCGGATTACAGCGCTGCTTGACGCGTCACGCTGATCGTAGGCAGGATACGATATGAGGCCGCACATCCCGCCGGGAGGGATGGCTGAAACCTGGTGATGGCTCTTGGAGGCGGTCTGTCGCGGCGGTGTTTCAGGTGTCGCAACACTTGCGTTTTTGGCACATCCCGAACCGGGGGCGCGCTCATGTTTGTCGGCGTCGGGCGGGTGTGAGCGCGGCAATCCCCACGCCAAACCGCGCTGGCGCTTCTGCACGGCTCAGCCCTTTCTGGCCCCGGATGGAAAGGCATGACGGCGAAAGGTAACCGGGTCATCGTCCGGGCGAGGTGGCGGGGCACTGACTGGCAGATGCCGTCTTGAACGCGCCCGCGTCCCCCTGTACGAAGGCTTTGATTGTTGCCTCATGAGACACCTGACCTGCCTCCTGGCCCTGCTGAGTGCCCTTTTCGCCGTCGCCCTTCCGGCGCGGGCATATTCCTTCGAAGAATCCCTGACCCGTGAAATCCATGTCCTGACCGAACCCGACTGGGGCGAGGCCGAGATCATCCTGCGCTTTCCCTTGCCCATGGCCTTTGCCGAGGCGCTGCTGGCCCAGCAGCCCGGCCAGCCGATCGAGGCCCCTTTCCTCATATCGGAGATGGTGGAGGGCGTTCCCTTTCATCACATCGACCAGGGGGCCTATGAGGACAACTATTCGGGTTTTGTCGATTTCTTGCTGAAAGATTATGTGTTTACCGTGAATGGCGTGGCGGTTGAACCCGAACTGGGGGTGCTGTCGCTGGTGGTGACACGCGACTCGGTCGGTCCGTTCCCCGGTCTGGCCGAGAGCATCGCACTGTTGTCCATCTGCACCGCTTTCCCCGGCGCGGAGCATATCACCGACCTTGAAATCGCCTTTCAGCTTTACCTGCCCGAATCCATGCCGTCGGACCGGATCGGGATCGAGGTGACCGCGCCCAAGGTGCCAGCCCCGGCGGGGGTGCATTTCGATACGGTGGTGACGGATCACCGGGGCAGCAGCCCGGTGGTGCTGACCCATGCGGGCTTTGTGCCGCCGCCGATCAACCTGCCGGGGGGCGGTGAAAGCGCGGCAAAGTGGTTCATTTCGCTGGGCATTTCAAACGTGTTCGATGGGTTGGACACGGTGCTGTTCATCCTGTGCCTGACCATGGCCGCACTGCGGTTGAAGGTTCTGATCTGGTCGGTGGCCGGGTTTGCTCTGGCCCAGTCTGCCGCCCTGGCCGCCGGGGGGACCGGGCTGCTGCCGCGCGGCGCCGGGGTCGTGCCCACGGTCGAACTGGGCGTGGCCCTGTCCATCGTTGTGATGGCGGGCGTGGCGCTCTGGCGCCTGTATCGGGCCGGGGAGGGGGCGCAAAAGGGCGTTTGGCTGGTCATCTGTCTGGGGCTGTTGCACGGGACCGCCCTGTCTTTCGTGCTGGCGCCGATGCTGCCCGGAGCAGAGGGCGCCGCGCTGGCCTTGCCGCTGGCCTCCTTCACCCTTGGGGTGGAGCTGGGCCAGGTGCTGATTGTCGTCATGGTCTGGGTCGCGCTGGCTCTGGTCCTGCGCATCGCGCCGCCGCTTTGGCGCCCGCTGCGCGTTTTGCTGGCCGCAGCGGCGGCAAGCCTGGCCCTGTTCATGGTGATTGAGCGGGCGCAGAGCGCCTTGGATACCGTCTTCCCAGCCCCCACCAGAACAAACCTGTCCGTATCCCCAACCGGCTAGGAAACCTGCAAGCCCCCCGGGCCTCCGGCCGGAGGCAGCCCGGCAAGGCGCCTGAGCGATTGGACCGGAGCCCCGAAAACGGCGGTTCAGACCAGTCGGTCCAACAACCGGATGAGCAGCCGCTTGGTTCTGGTAAAGGGCGGAGCCAGCAGGGCAGCGCCGTTCAGGCGGGGCTGGATCAGCACGGATTTCAGGTGGCTGAAGGTCTCGAACCCGCGATCTCCGTGATAGGCCCCCTGACCCGAGGGGCCGACCCCGCCAAACGGCAGGGTGTCGCAGCCAACATGCAGCACCACCTCGTTCACACAAGCCCCGCCCGAGATCGTCTTGTGCATCCACAGGTCCTGATCGGCCCGGTCCTCGGCAAAGACATAGAGCGCAAGCGGGCGGTCGCGGCGGGTGACGAAGGACAGGGCCTCGTCCTGAGTGTCATAGGGAATGATCGGCAGGATCGGGCCGAACAGCTCTTCCTGCATCACGTCCAGATCCTCGGGCGGGTCCAGGATCAGCGTCGGCGCCAGCTTGCGCGCATTGGCCTGCACGGTGTCAGGGGCCGCGCCGGGCAGATGCCGGACCTCGGCCCCCGCAGCCCTGGCCTGATCAATCATCGCCTGCAACCGGGTCAGGTGGCGGTCCGAGATGATCGCGCTCAGGTCCGGGCTGCCGGTCCCGGCGGGGTAATAGCGCGCGAACGCCTCAATCAGCTTGTCGGCAAAGGGCTTCATCTGTGCGCGCGGCACCAGCGCATAGTCGGGCGCAACACAGACCTGCCCGGCAAAGGCGGTCTTGCCCCAGGCGATCCGGCGCGCGGCACGTTCCAGATCCGCCGAGGGGGCCACGATGGCCGGGGATTTTCCGCCCAGCTCCAACGTGACCGGAGTCAGGTTGCGGGCGGCGGCCTCGGCCACCTTGCGCCCGACC